>MTKZ01064819.1_pt2 | contig 203627 bp, 237 predicted proteins | sample 1042781 | NCBI WGS metagenome assembly MTKZ01 (sample SAMN06212207, study PRJNA360539) | anaerobic digester metagenome | biome: Wastewater treatment plant; material: sludge; isolation source: anaerobic digester fed with sludge from wastewater treatment plant | place: Denmark: WWTP Viborg ... | reverse complement strand
AACCAGATTCCAGTGTTTGCTGCTGTTATATTTGAATTTTCAATTTTAACATCGTTTGCATAATGTATCTCTATTCCCCTACCAATCGTTGAACCAGTACTTACTATATTACAATTCTTAATTGTAAGTGCATTTCCATTAGTATACCAATAAAGTTCTGCAATACCCCTTCCATCTCCAGAAGTTATAGTATGTCCCTGACAATCCAATGTTATTCCAACATGATTTATATTAAAGCAAGTACCTGTTGAAGAAACATCTGAAGTAAGCTTATAAGTTGTAGTTGGAGAATCAAGTGTTCTACATGAGCTAATATTCACTTCATCTCCCTCAAAGTCTGAATTCATCAAACCAATTAACAAATCAATTCTCTGACCATAAATCGTATCTCCTGCAACAGATTTGGCACTAGCAAGCATACTTCTCATTGTTCTTAGAACTGTTGGGTCTTCAAGTGCACGGATATAATTATCCTCTGAATATTCTACAAAAGCTTTCATCTGTGAACTTGCAGGTCCGTAATATAAAGTATAATATTCTTCAAGTAATGCGTCCACATCCAAATCTGTATCCCAATATGCACGAGCAGTAACATAAACATTGAAGGATGTAGCAGCAAATGTATCCCATTCTCTATTATCTAATGGCCAGTTGCTGTAAACTTCCATAAATTCTCCTTTAGAATTATTCTTGAGATCATTTAAATCTTCCATGATTATATGTGGAAAATAACTTGGAATCCCTTGAGTGAAAGTGTCTGGTCTATTATGTAAATAGTAATCATAAGTGTAAATCTCTTTTGAAGGGAGAATATCTAACCACTGGTTCTTTAAATCCAAATACTTTTGCCTTTCTTGTTCTGAAGCAAAGTCACTTCTCCATCTTGTTATAATAACAACTAAATTTGGAGCAACAGGTTTTGAAAGATTTCTAGGAGGAAACAGATAAGGAGGATATGCTGCATTAATAATTTTCTTTCCAGAATATTTTGGATCATTGTAGATTTCCCATGCAACATTATTTACATATTCCCAAGTGTATTCTGATAATGATGATTCAAACCCTCTGCTATAATCTTCCATTGCCAAACATTCAGCACTTGATTCAGAAGGTCCTCTGAATCCATCTGTTGGCATGACATTTACTATAGAACCATTATATAAATCAAAGATAGCTTTAACATATCTTACATTTTCCTGTAATAATTCTTGAGAACATAAATCAGGAACAGGATTATCTCCATTCATTCTTACACCATCAAGAATTGCATAATATTCTGGATGCTGAGTTTTTTGTTCATTACGAGATATTACTGCCAATATACCGTGTGCAGGCCCTCCACCTCCTCCACTCATAAATTCAAAAAAATGATTATTTCTTAAGCTCAATCTCCATTGCAACACATTTTCATAGTCTGGATATAAATGAGGTCCAATAAGCGACAATTCAAAATAATAATGGTTCATACTTCTCATAGGGACATCAGGATTAATTAATACATTCATATCTCCAAAACCAATACTGGATTTTTCAGGAATAATTGTTCCAATTTCTCCCGGAGCATACCATCTTATTCCTTGATTATATAAAAATTCAAACACAGCATTAAGGGAACCTTTACCATCAGTCATACAGATATTTTTTTGTCCATTACATTGTCTGTCATAATAATCAATAAAATCATTTGCCCATTTTCCTTCAGTTAAGGAATCCCATTCGGGATAATTATCAGGACCTGAAAGGACAAATGGAGCATCATCTCCAATTAAAGCCAAGTAGTTTGCTCCAGAAACCATCTTAAATCCATCATTATCACACCCTTGACTAGTTATACCTAAATTGTCTGTATAACTGCTTCTTCCAATATAAATATGATAATCTTTACTTTGATTAACAGAATTTGAAATAGGTAATCTAACTCCAGTCATATTATAAATATATATTTGGAAATAGTCTGCTGCAAGTTTAACAGTATTTGGAGCATTAGAAGCAACAATAATATCTGCATATCCCACACCATTTTCAACAATATATCTTAAATTAACATCATCTTTAAGACATGTTCCATTTATTTGACAAGTATATCCAGTTGAGCATGTTCCACAACTTCCTCCACACCCATCACTTCCACAATTTTTTCCAACACAATCAGGAGTACAAACATTTGAAATACATAAACCCAAACTACAAACATATCCACTTAAACAACTTCCACAATTAACACTCTTTCCGCAAATTATATGAGTCCCACATTGTTTAACTAGAGAAGCACAAGTATCAGTACAACTTGGACTTCCTCCGCTACTTCCACTGCCAGAACTTCCACCATCAGAACTTCCACCACTACCTCCACTTGAACTTCCCCCGCTAGAATCTCCAGAAGATGTTTGCTGTTTAATGCATTTATAATTCACACATAAATATCCAGAAGAACATCCCTTTCCACACCTATTACCGCAAGCATTGAACCCGCATTGTGCACCAGGTGGGCAGTAATTAGAACATGTGCCTGGCGCTATATATTCGTCTTTGACATTCCCAATAACTTCAACTCCTTCTTCATTAATATAAATTGGAGTTACTGAAATCTTTTTTATATTTGAAACATTCAATGAAATGAAATTTAAATAAAAATTTCCAGTTTGATTTTCAGGAATTGAACTATTAACTCTTATAACTTCTGTAATACTTCCGTCAGTAACAGCAAAACTCAATCCAACAAATTCTCCTTCTCCAGAATTTCTTTTTAATGTTAAATCCAGAGCATTATCATTTATTTTTTTAACTTGTGAGATTTTCAAATCAATATTTTCATTACTAAAAACTTCTTGCTTATTTGGATTTTCACCCTTTACTATAATCCAGATTATTATACATAACAAAACAATCAAAAAACCAATAAGTAAATTAACAGTTAATCTCGATAATTCCCCCTTTTTTTGCATAATATGAATACTTGATTGTTGTTTAAAAAGTTAATTAAATTTAAACAAGTACTCTTTCAAATTAATTTTATTATTTTTATCAACATAAACACCTTCTTTTTTCAACATTTCAATTTTTTTATTGACACCAAAAGCAAAACCTCCAACTTCCCCATTGGATTTTACAACTCTATGGCATGGAACTTTAGGAGCATAAGGATTTTTATTCATTGCATTTCCAACAGCACGATAAGCTTTAGAATTTAATTTTCTCGCAATCTCCTTGTAGGTTGTAACTTTACCTTTAGGAACTTTTACAAGAATAGAATAACATTTTTCATTAAATGATTTTTTAGATTTCATATATCTCTTTTAAAGAGTATTTACTTATTAATTATTCCTTCAAGTTCTTGAAGCATCTTCTTCATTTTTGGTTTTTCAAAGTGCTTTCTTGCAGGTTCAAGCAATTCTATAAGTGCATCTGAAACAGCATTCTTTAAATCCATTGGATGTAATTTTTTATCAGCAAAATCTTTTTCCAGTGAAGCATAATTATTGTAAGTTTTATTTCCACCAAATTTTTCTGGTCTTTTTATTTCAAGTTTACATTTATCGTCTCTAAATAGAAGATATTTTGTCCAATCAAGTATTGGATTAAATTCAGTTTCCCCTTCCAAACAAAATGCTTGGTTTATCTTCCTTTTAATTTCTTCTGGAGAATCGTGTATAAACACACAAGTGTCTGGTTTAGATTTGCTCATCTTTAAAGCAGATAATACTTCCTTCATCTGGTCTTTTGAAACAGGCCAGATAGGGGGTTTTCCTAGTCCTAATAATAAATGATGATGAACTGCAACTGGTTTTATTTTCTTGCCTTGTTTATCCAATAAAGCATTTTCTTTTAATTTTAATGCAACATCTCTTGCAATAACTTGAGCTTTTCTTTGATCTAATCCAGCATGAGGCATATTTACTCCCTGAGCAAAAATATCTGCGACTTGCATCGGAGGATAAATTAACTTTGCAAAATCAACAGCCTCTCCTTCTTTTCTACCCATAATTGTTATACTTCTCATCATTCTTGAAAGGCTTGTATTTTTGCTAACCTCCACTACTGTTATCCAATAATCATCATTGTTGTGATACAAATCACTTCCCAATACAAATTTCAGTTTCTTAGGATCTCCTCCAAGGCATTTCAAGCTCGCTTCCATACCCTCTTTGAAATACTCTACTGCTACTCTTTTTATTCTTTCTCTGTCTCCACCTAATTTATCATTTATCCAACTATGCCAATCAGCTAGGAATATTGAACATTCAATTCCAGCATCCATAAAATCTTTAATTTTAGACATGCACATTAATCCTGTTCCTAAGTGTATTTTCCCAGAAATCTCAAATCCAATGTAGTGTTTTATTTTTATTCCACTCTCAAGAAGTTCCTTCAAATCTTCTTCAGTCATAACTTCTTCTGTATTCCTTTTTATAAGTTCAAATCTTTTTTGAGTATCCATTTTAATAGATTGATAATAATTTAATTATTTATAATTCTTTCTAAGATACCTTTATTATCTTTCCAAAAACAGAATTAATTTTCTTTTTTCTCTTCAGCTTTTTTTGTCTGAACCTTCACGCCAAGTTCTTCAAGCCTTTTTATGTGGGCTTCCATTAATCTCTGAATATGCTGGATAAGTTTTACAAGTTCATTTCTCTCATTTAAGAGAGTGTTTAAAGAACCTTGATGAAAACCTATTTCAACATCTTTTGGGAGTTCTGAAACTTTCTTTTTTGTTTCTGCCATTATTTATTTAAAAAAATCCGTATTATAAATGTTTGTTTAATTAAATATTATTAATATTTAAGATTAATAATTGCTTTCAAAAGGTCCTAAATCTGGAGCCGCACCATACCAAACTCTACAATTCTGTCCAGGATGTGCTCCTGCAGTTGAACAGTGGTATCCAGGTATAATCATTCCAGCATCAATTAAATCACTTCCCTGTGCTAAATGTCCAAATGTAATGTCAGGTAAACTATAATCTGCTTTTCTTGGTCTCATTAATTGCCAAGTATCTAAGCTTACAAAATCCCCATTTGTAACATTATATTCAGGATTAACATAACTAGGCGGCCATCCTAAGTCAGTATTTAAAATCCAAGTATTATGACTCTCTGTATAGAAACTATCAGCAGAATAAGCATTTCCTAAAATAGTATATTCTTCTCCAGCAGGTCCAATATTTCTGGTCTTATATGCAATATTATTTCTTACAATTCCCCCATATAATCCTCCATAAGCATGTCCATTATAATATGCTAAATTATTAAAGAAAAGAGGTTGACTGGAATCTTGATTGTTTCCTCCAAGATTAGTTATAAATCCTGTTCCAGTATCATAAGCAGCAATACAGTTTTTGAAAATTACTTGATGTTCATCTGGATTTAAATTTGTTCCAACTACATTTGTTGTCTTAAATCCATTCCTTTCTGTTCCCCATAATTCACTTAATCCAGCATATTTGTCTGTTGCCATAGCCCAACATCCATCAAATACTCTTTTTCCTGAACCATGAGGGTCAAACCCATCATCAGAATAATTAAATGCTCTGCAATTTATCCAAGTGAAATTACCTCTATAATATGTTTCAACTTTCCATCCATCAGCAGCATTTCCTGGTTCTACAGAATATCTGTCAAATAAATTATAAGCATCACAATTTATCCAAGTTGTATTATCTGATTCAAAATAAGGGTATTGGATTTCACTCTGATGTCCTGCATCTACAGCATATTGTGCATCTTCCATACTCCATGCTCCACTCCAATGTGAAAAACCTCTTCCATCAACATCATGTACAACAAGATTTTCATATATTATATTTGCACATTGAGCACATCCAATTCCTCCAACTTCAGAATTGGGTTTCCAAGTTCTAGTATAATTAGGAGGACTCTGGTGAACATGTCTTACTGTCAATCCCTTTAAATGAATATATTCCACATCTGCCATACCTATTCCTCCTCCCCAACCAGTATATTGGTCTGGGAGTATTAATTCTTGGTCCATTATTGGTTTTTCACCAGGGTAATTAAAATATCTAATAGGATTTTCAGCAGTTCCACTAACAGCAGTATTATATGAACGAGGACCATCTATAGACATTCTAGCTAATTTTGGATCACTAAGCATCCAAACTCCTCCTCTGAAATAAGCAATATCTCCTGGTCCTAATTCTCTAACAACTCTTTGCCAACTATAAAATGGCTTTTCAAATGTTCCAGGATTAGAATCATTTCCCCATAGTGCAACAAAATAGGTATCTCCTGAAACTTCCAGCAAACATACTCCACGAGAACAATACTCTCCATTACCACATTGAACTCCACTACATGTCATCTCACCAGAAGATATACATAAATTGTTATTACAATTATATCCTGTTGGACATTGAGGATAATTGAAAACTGTGCCATCAATATTTCTTGTCCCACACTGATAATCTAAAGCATCCCCATATCTTAATCCTTTATCAAGATAAACATTATCATAATTTCCTCCACCACTCCCTCCTTCATTATTTCCACCATCAGAACTTCCACCATCAGAACTTCCACATCTACCTCCACTTGAACTTCCACCATCAGAACTTCCTCCACTACTGCTTCCACCACTAGAACCTCCAGAAGAGGTTTGCTGTTTAATGCATTTATAATTCACACATAAATATCCAGAAGAACATCCACTTCCACATTTTCCTCCACATCCATTATTTCCACATTGTGCTCCATAAGGACAACTAGGAGAACACACAGGAGATAAATATTCATCTTTAACCTTTCCAATAATTTTAATTCCTTTTTCATTAATATAAATTGGAGTAACAGATATTTTTTCAATTTTTGAAGCATTCAATGAAATAAACTTCAGAGAAAAAACATTCTCTTGATTTTCAGGAATTGAACCATCTACTTTTATTATTTCAGTTGTTGAACCGTCACTAACTTCAAAGCTCAATCCAACAAATTCTCCTTCTCCAGAATTTCTTTTAACTGTTACATCTAAATTATTGTCATTAGTTTTTTTAACTTGTGAGATTTTCAAATCAAGATTTGAATCATCATAAGTATTTTGATTCTCTTTTCCTCCTCGTAAAATTATCCAGATTACTAATGTTAATACTATAATTAAAGAACAAATTAGTAAACCAATAGCAAGTCTTGATAATTCCCCTTTTTTTTGCATAATATATACACTAATTTTGTATTTAAAAACATTTATTAATTTAGATTTTCTATTTTTATACATGAAAGAAGTGATTTCAAGTGTATTAATGCCATTAATAAAAAAAGAAGGTTTTTCTATGAAAAAAGAAGAAATAGAAAAATTAATTGAAATCCCTCCATCAATTGATATGGGAGATTATGCTTTTCCATGTTTTTATTTAGCTTCTAAATTAAAATCTCCTCCAAGCGAGATAGCACTCCGTATACGTGCAAGTATAAAAAAAATGCCTGAAGGATTTAAGGAAGTTCAAACCCAAGGACCTTATTTAAATTTCTTTTTGGATAGAAAAAAAGTAGCATTAAATCTTTTAAATGAAATACTCTCATCAAAAGGTTCTTATGGAAAATTTGATTCTGACTATAAGGGAAAAACAACAATGATTGAGTTTCCTTCACCAAATACCAATAAACCACTTCATCTAGGGCATTTAAGGAACATGACTATAGGAGAGAGTGTTTCAAGAATTTCAGAGTTTGCAGGAGAAAAAGTTATCAGAGCTAATCTAAACAATGACAGAGGAATTCATATATGTAAATCAATGGCAGCGTATAAATTTTACGGAAAAAAAAGAAAACCTAATTTAAAAAAACAAAAATCAGACCATTTTGTTGGAGATTTTTATGTTATGTTTAATAAAAAATATAAACAAAACACAAAACTTGAATTAGAATCTCATAGATTATTGCAAAAGTGGGAAGAACAAGATAAAAGTGTTTTAGCACTTTGGAGAAAAATGAATAAATGGGCTCTAGATGGATTTAAAGAAACTTATAAGAAATTCCAGATAAAGCACGATGTTGAATTCTTTGAAAGTGAAATATATAGAAGTGGAAAAGAAATTGTGATGAAAGGGGTTCAAGATGGTATTTTCATAAAAAGAGAAGATGGTTCAGTTATGGTAGATTTAAAAAATGAAGGATTTGGAGAGAAAATTCTCCTAAGAGGAGATGGAACTTCAATTTACATGACTCAAGATTTATATCTCGCAAAACTAAAACAAAAAGCCTACAAAATAGACAAATCAATTTATGTTGTAGGAAACGAGCAAAATTATCATTTCCAGGTTTTATTTACACTCTTAAAAAAATTAGGTTTTAACACAGACGAACTAAAGCATCTTTCTTATGGAATGGTTAATTTACCTGAAGGAAGAATGAAATCCAGAGAAGGAACAATAGTTGATGCAGATGATTTAATAAAAGAGGTTCAGAATCTTGTAAAAAAAGAACTTAAATCAAGAGATAAACTTTCAAAAAAACAACTTGAAGATAAAAGTTTAAACATTGCATTGGCTGCAATAAAATATATTCTTTTAAGAGTTGATACTAAGAAAGACATGGTTTTTAATCCAAAAGAATCAATTGACTTTGAAGGAGAAACAGGACCTTATTTATTATACAGCTATGCAAGAGCATGCAGTATTCTTTCTAAATTAAAAAATAAAACAAGTGATTCTGAAAAAGATTTAAAAGAGTTAGATTACAAAGAAGCAGAACTTGTAAAAAAGCTTGAAGATTTCAAAGATATAGTCAAAAAATCTTTCATTGAACTTAATCCCTCTATTATTGCAAATTATTCTTACCAGTTATCTAAGATATTCAATGAATTTTATCACGCTTGTCCTGTTATAGGTTCAGAAAAACAATCTTTCAGAGTTGCTTTAGTGGCTTCTTTTAAAGAGGTCTTAGGAAAATCTTTAACTCTTATGGGAATAGAACCAATGGAGAAGATGTAAATTATTTACAATGACAAAAAGAAATTTTTTCACAAAATTCATGAATTTTATTGGATGGTTAACCGGGGTTGTTGTATCTCTTGCTGTAGGGTTTGGAATGGTTGATGGAGTTTTATCAATAAAATTTATTCCAGACATTGTAATGAAAATATTTGGTTGGATTGTAATTGTAACAACTTTAATTGGAGTTTTTATAGGAATAATGAAACTATTCTCTAAATCAAATTAATCTTATTCTTTAGAATGATTCAGAACGATTCAATACACATATCCCATCTACACAAACATATTCTGGACGACAATCTCTAGAATGAGAACAAGGAACACATCCCGGAATTAAAATAGAACTGCATTTCCCCTCACTGCAAATATCTTCAGTACATGGATTATCATCGTGACAATCAGATTTAACTGAACAAGCTTTACATCCCTCTATTAATTTATTAACACATGCTTTTTTAATACATTCATCTGTAGTACATACATTTCCATCATCACACTCAAAACTAGAGTTACAGGAAGTGCAATTTTCTAAATCAGTATGTACACATTTTCTCTCTAAACACAAATCTTTAGTGCAGGAATCATTGTCATCACATTCTAAATCTGATTTGCAAAATTCACATCCTGGGATTAGAGGGTAAGAACATATTCCATTAGTGCAAGAACCTACAGTGCATGGATTGTCATCTTTGCAGTCAGAAGCATGAGTACAATTAATTACTTTTTCTCTTGAATATCCTGTTTCATCCTTTGGAGGACTGAATACTGTTCCATTAAAAACAACTTTATAAGTATCTTGTAAACTTCCCCTCTCTGTTTCAAGGGATTCGCTTCTTATCAGAGAGTACATTGTTATTTTTTTTATTCTCGAAGTATTCTCAACATAGATTGAACAAATATATTTATTTTTTTCAAGTTCTTCAATAGATACATCTTCAATTAAAATTTCATTTTCTTCATCATCATAAAAAATTATTCTAGCTCCAATTAAATTTTCATTGTAAGCGTTTTTCTTTAAGCTCACATTAACATCTTCATAATTTATAATATGCACAGAGGATATTTTTAAATCATCATTTATTCTTTTAGGAGAACCAGCATCAGAACCTGATTTAACTATAAAATGAATTATAAATCCTAAAACAAACAAACTCAAAGTTATAACAATCATAATCCACATACTCTTCATACTTTTGGACATTCCTTTATTATCCATCTTTTTATAAATAAATCCAAAATTTAAGGACAAGCATCACCAGCAGTTCCATCCCAACCAGCCATTCTTGCTAGCATCCACCAGAATGCTTTACCTTTATTATAACAATTAAAGCAGTGTGAATGAGAACAACTTCCACAACTTGGACATTCATGACTTGCACACCATGTGCTACACCACGAACATGCGTCATTATCATTAGGATAAAAAGTTCCATCAGGATCATAACTTTCTATATCTGCAAAATCAAATAAAACCTTTTCGTTATTTTCAACATAATCTCTTATTTGATTATTTGCAGCTAAATCAGCTTGACCATCCTCTCTATGTCCAGTCATATAAATAAATGTAACTTCAGGATATTCACTTTCAAGATCTTCCATATTATCAAAATAATGAGTTTGAAGATTAACATCATTTACTTGTCCGCACCAAGACCACATGATTGTATTTACATCTGAATGATCTGCTGTTCCTGCTCCAGGATCATTTCCATTTAGATAATATCTTGTTTCATCATCCCATCCCCCATATCCAACATCATGATCAAGCCACCCTTCTCCATATCCAGCCCCTTCTTCATAATCAAGTGCTCCTCCTGTTCCCCCATTATTAAAACTATACAAATTTCCATGTTCTGCTTTAACCATTGTAAGTCCAGTAGTTATTTGACTTCCATGAGAAGTATGTCCATACCCAATTACAAATTGCTGCTTTGCTTTTTCAATCCAACATGAAGGGATTATATCAAAATCAGCTACAACAGTATGGTCTGCGATTATTGCTCCAGTTAAAGGAGGATTAACAGGATTATTAACACAAGCTCCAGAACTACAAGTTTGTGTTTCATTACAATCATATCTTATTCCTTCTCTCTGTCCACAACTATTCCACCAATAAACATCTCCTTCACTACAATTAGATGTTGCATGAGGAGTACAATCTACACAAGCTCCACCAGAACATGTTTGATTTGCTAAACAATCCTGCTTTATTCCTTCTCTCTGTCCACAACTATTCCACCAATAAACATCCCCTCCACTACAATTAAAAGTAGCATGAGGAGTACATTCACTGCAATTTCCAGAATTACAATAATATCCTGAATCACAACTTCCACAATTTACACTTTTACTACAAATAGTTTGATTTCCACAAGTATAACCTAAAGAAGCACAAGTATCATTACAACTTGAACTTCCACCACTACTCCCTCCACTTGAACTTCCTCCGCCAGAACTTCCACCACCAGAACTCCTATCACTAGAACCTCCAGAAGATGTTTGCTGTTTAATGCATTTATAATTCACACATAAATATCCAGAAGCACACCCGCTCCCACATTTTCCTCCACATCCATTATTTCCACATTGTGCTCCATAAGGACAACTAGGAGAACACACAGGAGATAAATATTCATCTTTAACACTTCCTAAAACTTCTTCTCCTTTTTTATTCTCAAATATTGGAGTAACAGATATTTTTTCAATTTTTGAAGCATTCAATGAAATAAACTTCAGAGAAAAAACATTCTCTTGATTTTCAGGAATCGAACCATCTACTTTTATTATTTCAGTTGTTGAACCATCACTAACTTCAAAACTCAATCCAACAAATTCTCCTTCTCCAGAATTTCTTTTAACTGTTACATCTAAATTATTGTCATTAGTTTTTTTAACTTGTGAAATTTTCAAATCAAGATTTGAATCAGCTAAAACATAGTCTTTTTTATCAGGACTATCTCTTAGAAAAAACCATAACACCATACCAATAATTATAATCAACGACGCAATCAATAACACTAAAGATAATTTACTCAATTCCCCTTTTTTAAAAAAATACCTCATTCTATATTTATAAATTCTTAGTTTAAATATATTTTTATTTAACATCCATGACCAGCAACACCGTCCCATCCTGCAAGTCTTGCCATCATCCACCAGAATGCTTTTCCTTCTTGAACACACACAAGTCCAGAATTATAATTGCTCATATGCGCACAACTAGGTAGATTCAAACAATCTGAAGGGTGTGTCCTACACCATTCGTCACACCACATACAAGAACCATATCCATCTGGAGCAACTCCTGTTCCAGTATAATAAGTGTAATATCTTCCTTCAGGGTCATATAATTCTATATCTCCATAATCAAATATTATCATTTGATTATTCATTGCATAATTCTTAATTGTATTTGCATTTGTTTGCCATGCAGACCAAGCACCAGAATCAGTATGTCCTGTCATAAGAATAAATCTTGTGTTAGGAGAATAATCTTTTTCAAAATTATTCATAGCTGTCAAATAAGGATTAATATAACTCGAATAAACCATCTGTCCACACCAAGCCCACATAGAATAATCATAATCTCCTGTATTTACAACACTTCTTGTTCTAGAAATTCCATCTGAACTATACCAATAAAGTTCAGGAGTTACATAAGTCCCACTATTTAAATTATTTCCATCATAAATTTTTAATATATTTGTTCCTGAAGGTAAACCTGCTGTTGTAGCTGTTCTTACTTCATAACCATATTTAGTTGAATCAACTCTTGATTCAAGATAAGATAACCCTTGCAATACTCTTGATCCATGAGATGTATGAGCATAATGCATTGTTAGTGTTCTTGCTTTAGTAAGACAAGAATCAGGAATATCCTTAAATGCAAGAGCAGCATTATGATCAACTAAAAGATATCCTGTAGATGGTTGAGGAGCAGAATTACAGTATCCTCCAGAACATCCATAAGCACATGGAGTTTGAATCCACTCGGTACATGGGTCAGAATCAGAATTTCCACAAACTCTATATCCTGTTGAATAGCATTCTCTTGCTCCCAATGTGCAATCATTAGTACAAGTTATACATACACCATCAGTACAAGTTCCTGTACAATCACCACAATTTACTGTTCTAGATACTCTACAATTATCTAATGCAGTTACACTTCCACAATTCTTATTTAATCTGCTACAAAATGCAGTATTAGATTCAGGAGTACATGAACACATATTACTTGAATTACATGTTAAAGGAGATGAACAACTTCCACAATTTACTGTTCTAGATACTCTACAATTATCTAATGCAGTTACACTTCCACAATTCTTATTTAATCTGCTACAAAATGCAGTATTAGATTCAGGATTGCAAAAACATAAGCCCGTTGGTTGACATATTTGAGGATAAACACAACCTCCACAATTTACAATTTCCCCACATATTGTTTTATTTCCACATTGATATCCTAAACTCTCGCAAGTATCAGTGCAAGGATTTTTAGTACATGTACCATTTGCTTGGCAACTATATCCATTTAAACAGTTTCCACAATTTAAAATACTTCCACATCCATTGGATATATTTCCACAATTTCTTCCTAATGAAATACAAGTTAATGGAATACAAGGATTTTTAGTGCATGTCCCATTAATTTGACAAGTATATCCAGTTTGACAACCTCCATTATAATTTCCACAAGTTACACTCTCCTCGCATATTGTTTTATTTCCACATTGATATCCTAAACTCTCGCAAGTATCAGTGCAAGGATTTTTAGTGCATGTCCCATTTGTCTGGCAAGTGAATCCACTTAAACAATCTCCACAATTAATACTTTTATTACATATTGTATGATTTCCACACTGAAATCCTAATGTTGAGCAATTCTCTTCGCAGGATATATTTTGAAGTTGAGTCTGGTTTTGTGTTTGATTTTGTGGTATATTTATTTTAATACATTTGTAATTTTCACAAGAGTAACCTTCAGTGCATCCCTTTCCACAAGGCTCTCCACAATCATTTGTTCCACATTCTGCTTTATAAGGACAAAATTTAGAGCAACTGACATTTGCAAAATATTTATCTTCAATTTCCCCAAGAATTTCTTTTCCAGATTNNTTTATTAATATATTCTTATTTTCAGACTCCTCAATTGAAATATTTTTTCTTATTGTTTCAGTTTTATTTCCATCATAGATAATAAAAGTTAGAGCTACAAAATCTCCTTCTCCGTTTTCTCTATTCACGACTATATTTATAAAAGAATCATTTATTTTCTGAACTCTAGATATTTTTAAATCTAAATTAGATTCATCTAAAGGGATAGTATCTACGTTTTTATGATTTCCAAAAAAATTTCTAAATAAAATCCACATCACAATTATCAAAATAATAACTATAATTGCTAATAATATAGTTACACTTGAACCAGGTATTTTGGTTTCCTCTTTATCAGTCTTATTTGTAGATTGAAAATTCGTACTCATCTTTTGTTTCACCCACCATTTCTTCACCTGTATCTAACTTGAATATGGGAGATATTTTTATTCTGATTATGTTCTCAGGTTGTATTACAAGTAATTTGAATGTGAATGTTTTCATTTCTAATTCATTTAAAATAGTTCTTTCAACAAAAACTTCAGAATTCTCTGCTTCTTCTATTAAAAAACTTGTACCAATAAATTGCCCTTTTCCAGCATTTCGTTTAACAGTTATGTTTATTGAGTTTTCTTGATATTGGACTTTTTCTATTTTCATATCTAATTCAGATTCATAGTATTGTATTTGACTTGCAGTCCCTCTTAAAGGTCCTCTTAATACAATCCAGATTATAGATGCAGTGATTAATATCAACATTGTTATAAGTAACATGTTGGAAGATTTAGATAATCCTCTTTTTTTGTTCACCACTTTCATTATTTATTAAAAGAAAATCAATTTAAATATATTTTTATTAATATATTTATGAGAAGAATAAGAAACTTGAAAGTAAAGAACAGAATATTCTTGGCACCAATGGAAGAAATAAATGATCCTGCATTTAGAATTATGTGTAAAAAGGCAGGTTGTGGTTTAACCTTTACAGGCATGATTAATCCTCTTTCTAAAAAGAAAATATATCTAGATGACACTCCTGGACTTCAGATTTTTACCACAAATACTTCAGGTATAAAAGAGTTCATAGAAAAACATGATAAAGAAGTTTCACTCTGGGATTTTAATTTAGGATGTCCTGCTAAAAATGCTAAGAAACATGGTTTTGGAAGCTACCTCAAGGATTTAAAAATAATTGAAGAGATATTGAAAGTTATGAGAGCTAACACAAAAAAACCTTTGATTCTAAAGATGAGAAAATCCAATATTTCATTTGATATTCTAAAACTTGCAGAAAAATATTGCGATGGTATAACAATTCATCCAAGAACTCAAAAACAAGGGTATTCAGGAGAACCAGATTTAAACTTTGCAGAGGAAATAAAATCCAAAACCTTTCTTCCTGTAATATATTCTGGAAATGTAAATGAAAAAAATTACAAAGAGCTTTTGAAAAAATTTGATTATATTATGATAGGAAGAGAAGCTATTGGAAGACCAGAAATATTTTCTAAAATAACCAACACTACTTTCAAGAAATCTTTTAAACAATATCTTAAATTAGCAAATAAGTATAATCTTCCTTTTAGACAAATAAAACTTCAGGCTATGAATTTCACAAAAGGTATTGAGAATTCAACTAAATTAAGATTAGAAATATTTAAAGTAAAAAATATAGAAGGAATTGAAAAATTACTCAGTTAATCTCTTAATTTTATATCCAACTCTCGCTTTCCTTTCTCCTTTCTAGATTTTCAAAGCAATTTAAGCAAGATTTAAACAATTAACAGAAATTAATGTCCTTGATTCATTTCCAAGATAAACTGGGAATGGCTGACAAGTATCTGAGATGTTTATTATCTGTATCACTGCATTGGTATACCCATATGTAAAACCCTGTTCAAATATTGACATCTCTCTTGTGTATCTTGCTTCTTTAAGTTCTGTAACCAAAAAGTAAATTCCAGCTGCAAGCAATAAAACAACCAAGACAATCAATATTATCTTTATAGGTTTGTTCATCTCTTTTTTTACTTTCATATTATATTTAAAAAATAAGGTTTTTTATATGTTTTGATTACTTAATTTTAATTAATAAAGGTAGAAAAGAAATCTTATTTACTTGACAGGTTTCATTTCTTTCCAAGCAATATCAAACATCTGTTCAAGTGCATGAGCAAAGAATTCTGTATTAATCCACACACCAATATCATAATTAGGATGGAATTTTTCATCATCCAAAAGCATAAACATTATTTGATTTCCATCAACAATTGTGAATCTAGCTCTTATCCCCTCCATTTCTTTCACTTCAGCAACTTTCTTTAATTCTCTTGCATATTTTATATTGTTATTATTTATAGGAGAAGCAATTCTTACTTTCACCCCTCTTTTTTTAATTTTTTCAAGAATAGGCATCAAAGCCTCAAGTTTTCTGTTAAGACCCTCTGCTGTTGTAACAATCGTGATTGTCTTTTCAGCATCACGAATCATCATGTCTAAGTGATTGTATAAATTCTGTCTTCCCTTAATACTTCCAGATAATTCACTTGGTTCAACAAACTTAATACCTTTAGTAAATAATCCATTTAGTTCTTCAAGAACTTCATCATCTTTAAGTGTTTCAAGTCTTTTTGTTCTTTCTTGAGCATATTTTATAAGGTTTTTCTTAACTCTTTCAACAACTTCTTCAGGTTTAAGTGCAACAAACTTGATAGGTTTACCAAGTTTCATAACAATAAATCCTTTTTTTTCAAGACTTTCTAAAATATCATATGTTCTTGAACGAGGCACATCTGAAATATTACTCAGTTCCCCTGCTGTTGAGGTTCCCCTCGACAAAAGAGCTGTCCAGACCTTTACCTCATATAGGTTCAAATCAAAAATCTTTCTCAACCTACTTAGGAATTCGTCTTTTACTATCATTTTGTATATATTGGTTTAGCGACATCTCCTTTTAAACTTTGTTATAATAAAAGAGTAAATTTTTTGGATTACCGGTAGGTAGTCACTTTATGACTATCCCTATTTCTCCTCTTTTATCTTTAATATTAAAAGATACAGTGTTTTTAAATTTTTCTTTCTGTAGGGTTGCAACAAATTCCAGTTTTTTTGAGTTTGTTCTAAGTTTAATAAAATCAGTTTTACTCCTAATTATTTCTTTGAATTCGTCGCTGGTTGCAATATAAAGTTCAATATTTTCTTTTTTGCTTAATCCTAGTTTCTTTCTGAATTCTTGAACCTGTCTTGCAATTTCACGCGCATAACCTTCTGATTCCAATTCAGGAGTTATCTCTCTGTCAAGCACTACTTTTAGTTCCTCCTCTTCTTCAATGACAATTTCTTTTACATTTAATTGTGATTTTAATATTTCAATTAGTTCTTCTTCAAAATCAAGATATTTTCCACAAATTGTAGCCCTTTGCAATGGCCATTTTAATCCAATTTGAGCTTTATCTCTTTCAGCTAAACCCTTTGAGATAACTTCTCTAATTAATTCTATATCCTTCAAAAGTGTTGAATCTACTTCTTCATCATTAAATTTGGGATATTCCTGTAAGTGTACAGATGAATTTTTTTTATCTAAAGAAAGATAGATTTTTTCAGAGACAAAAGGGATTATAGATGCAGATATTTTAGACAGGTTTTCTAATACATATCCTAATGTATCTTTAGCGTCTTTATCATTTTCAAACCTTTCCCTATTTAATCTTATATACCCTGTTGAAAAATCATTTACAAATTGGGCTATTTTATTACGTGCCTTTACAGTATCGTAATCTTCAAGATTTTTTTCAACTCCACTTCCAAATTCAATTAATCTTGAAAGAATCCATTTATCAGTTATATTTTTTGATTCGGGTTTTTTTATCTTATCTTCTGTTTTATATAATTCATAGAATTTTAAAATATTATACATTAAAGAAATAACTTTGTTATACCCTTCTTCTACACCTTTATCTAAAAAATTTAAATTTTCAGCATTCATTACGGGAGCGGACATTAAGTAAAATCTTAATGCATCAACACCATATTTATCTATTAACTCCATAGGATCAGTAAAATTACCTTTGCTTTTACTCATTTTTTGACCATCCTTTGCAAGAATTGTTCCTGTTGTTACAACATTCTCAAAAGGCATATCCTCAAATAGAATAGCAGACAAAACTAACATGTAGTAAAACCATGCTCTTATTTGTGCAATGTATTCAGCAACAAATTGAGCAGGAAAATTATCTTCAAAGAATTTTTTGTTTTCAAAAGGATAATGAAATTGTGCAAATGTCATAGAACCAGATTCAAACCAGCAGTCCAGTACTTCCGGTATTCTTTTAAACTCTTTTCCATCTTTCTTAAGCACAATTTTGTCCAGATAATCTTTATGCAAATCTATTTTTCCTTTCAGCCCCTTTGAGTATTTCTTTAATTCTTCAACACTTCCGATTATTAATTTTTCACCATCTTTAGATACCCACACAGGCATTGCTGCCGCCCAATATCTATTTCTCGAAATATTCCAGTCAGGAGCAGTATCAATTGTATATCTTACACGCCCTTCTCTTAGGAATTTAGGATGCCAATTTATTTTTTGGCTTAATTCCATAACTTTGGGTTTTATTTTTTGAATATCTACAAACCAAGCAGGTATTGCCCTATAGATTAACTTTGTATCACACCTATAACAAAAAGGATATTCGTGTTCTATCTTCTTAACTAAAATTACCTTCTTTTTTTCTTTTAAAAAATCTATTATTTCTTTATTAGTATTATGAACAAATTTTCCAGAGAAATCTTTTACTTCTTTTGTAAATTTTCCTTTTTCGTCTACAGGTTGTACTAACGGAATATTATATTCTTTACAAACATCATAATCTTCTTCACCAAAAGCTGGAGCCGTATGAACTATTCCAGTACCATCTTCAGCAGTAACAAATTCTCCCAAGATTATTTTAAAAGCGTTTTTAGTATCTTTGAAATATTCAAATAAAGGCTCATATTTTTTTCCTTCCAATTCCTCTCCTTTAACTTCTTTTACTATTTCGTAATCTCTTTTATCTCTATAAAAGTTCCTTACAACTTCTTTTGCCATGAGATAGGTATTTTTATCTTTATTATCCTTAATATAAGCATAACTAAGTTTTGGATTTACAGTTAATGCAAGATTTGAAGGAAGAGTCCAAGGAGTAGTAGTCCATGCGAGAGCATAAACCTTTTCATCTTTTAGCTTGAATTTAATAACCACCGAATCCTCTGTTATATTCTTATAAGAATTATCCATTGCAATTTCTGCTTTTGCTAGAGGAGTTGCACATCTTGGACAGTACATTAATATTTTTTCTCCTTCGTAAAGGTATCCTTTTTCCCATAATCTTTTGAATGCCCACCAGACACTTTCAATATATTCATTATCCATTGTTTTGTAAGATTTTTTCATATCAACCCACCTTCCTATTCTCTCAATAACTTTTTCCCAAGAATCAGCATAATCTAGTACCTTGCTTCTACAATAATCATTAAATTTTTTGACACCCATTTTCTCAATTTCATCCTTTGAATTTATTCCAAGCCCTTTTTCAGCAATATTCTCTATTGGTAAGCCATGACAATCCCATCCCCAAATCCTTCTTACATATCTGCCTTTCATTGTCCAAAATCTACCAAATACATCTTTTGTAACTGAGCCCAATATATGTCCATAGTGGGGTAAACCTGTTGCAAACGGAGGACCGTCATAGAATATATATGGTTTAGATTTCTCTGTCTTTTTCAAAGACTTTTCAAACGTCTTATCTTTTTTCCAAAATTTGATTATGTTTTCTTCTGTATCTTTTATACTTACCATATTCTGAATGAATGAAATAGCACTTTTTAAGATTTTTGAAAATCATACATTGTTACCTTAGCGGTTGGTAGATAGGTTTTTAAGTTTGTAAATTATCTTTATTTTATGTTAAAAGAGGAAAACTTGAAGAAGATAGTAGCAATTCTAAAAACAATACCTAAAAAATGGGATGGAAAATCTGCTATTCTTGAAATGAAAGAGAATAATTATTCTCATTGGAAGCAGATGGAATGGATTGGTTTTTATTTTGAGTATTTATGTGATAAATATCTAAAGGATTTAGTAGAACCACATAAAATAAAATATGGTAGGGTTTCTTTTGATAGTTTCCTTGATGTTCCTTTTGATTATAAATCTCATGCAATTAACACAGAATCTCACAAAGTTATTACGAACGGCACAGAAGAGATAATTAAGGCGGTAGAAGAATTTGGTTATGTTGTAGATATTATTGCTTTAGGAGAGGTTAAATATAATGATATTAAAAAAACTTTTAAGAGATGGCATGATAACTTAAAGGGAAAAATATCAGATTATGAAAAAGAGAGAATCCAAAGAGGGGCATTATCAAGGTTAAGAAAGGTTAGTTTTGATTTGCAAGAAATTATATTTGTTAAAGTAGATAATGGATTTTTAGATAAATGTGGCTCATTTCAAGAAAATTTTAGAAATTCAAATGGAAATAAGAGAAAAGCAAAAGTTATGGTAGATTTATCCAAATTAAAAGATGAAGATGTTTTGGCGAGAATTAAGTTTTAATCTTTCAAAATCTTTTCTGCTAAAAATTTGATAACTTCTACATTAACAGCATTTCCTAATTGTTTGTAAGCAACACTATCAACTGGATGAAGTTTAAAATCATCAGGAAAACTTTGTAATCTCGCAGTTTCTCTTGGAGTTAATTTTCTTTTTCTTTTTCCTAAAATAGATGTTTGAGTTATGGCTACAAGTGCAGGAAAATGATTTCCAACTTTAACTCTTAAACCAGAGGGTCTGAATTGAAAAATTAATTTCCATATATCTCTTTCAGAGTTTCCAGCTTGCCATTCAAACTTTCTTCTACTCGGCGCTAAATCTTTTAAGTGTTTATGTTTTTCTAACCAATTATCAATAAATTCCTTATTATCTTCGTAGAGTTGTCTATTTTTGATTATAAAATTCTGTTTCCATTTTGGCAAATCTGAATAATCATAATCTTTACTAAATTCATCCGCCCAAACAGGAAAGCCAGGCAATTTGCCATTTATGTTTTTGGCAAACTCATCCCAAATATTAACTATTTTAATTTGCTCTTCTGTTAATCTGTAATTTTCTATATTTTTTATTTCTTCTTCATTTTGTAAAATCTCATCAATTGTAGTTTCTCCATTGTGTATTTCTTCAGGATAAACCTCTTTAATATTTTGTAAATCTTTTCTTTGTGCAAGAATCACAACTCTTTTTCTATGTTGAGGTATTCCTAATTGATGAGGGCTAACTATAATTGGCTCATCAGGAATTATATAACCTGCTTCTTTTAAATTTTCAGAAATTACTCTCCAAGTATTTCCATTATCATGCTTAACTAAGTTTTGAACATTCTCCAGAATTAAATATTTTGGCTTATGGTGTTTTACTATTCTCATAATATCAAAAAATAATGTTCCTCTTGTTTCGCCCATTCCTTTTTGAAAACCCGCATGAGAAAAAGGTTGGCATGGAAAACCTGCACATAAAACATCATGAGAAGGTATATCTTTTTCGTCTATTTTTGTTATATCTCCTTTAGGTCTTAAATTAAAATTTTTTTCATAAACTTCTTGTGCTTTTTCGTCTATTTCAGAAGCAAAAACACATCTACCCCCTAATTTTTCAAGGGCAATATGAAAACCACCAATTCCTGCAAATAAATCTATAAAAGTAAATTCTTCCATCTTATGTTTTGTAGTAAAACATTCCCCCTTCTTTTTTAAATTTTATTTCTCCTCTATCCCTCATTTTTCTTAAACTCATTATCGTTGTTGATTTTCCAACTTTTAATTTTTCTGCGATTTCATTTGTAGATAAATATCTTTTCTCTTTTTTCAATAAATCCATTATATCCCCTTGCCCCATTTTATTTTTTCTCATCCTTATTAAATTTAGTTTTGGGTTTATCCCAATAAGGACTTTTACATTTTGGACATATACGAGGTTTATCTTCTTCTCTTTGTGTCCATTCGTGTCCGCAACGAAAACATTTATTCCCACGAATCAAAATATTATAACCTGCTTCCTCTTTTTCTTTTTTGTCATCCATATTAATTTATTATACTCTTTCATTTATAAACCTTTTGATATATAATTAATTGCATATACCTATAATAGAAACATTTATAAAGGTTATATACCTAATAGGTATATAACAATAAGAGAATAAAAAGGGAGCTACGAACTCCCCTCTTTTGTTACCCACGATAAAATGAATAACAATAAAACAACACAAACAGAAGTTAAAAACATTTGCCCATTTTGTAAATCTGAAAATTGCATTAAATGGACTAAAAGAAAGACACAGAATAGGGGATTAATTCAGAGATATAAATGTAAAGATTGTAATAAAACTTTTGTTATTGATGAGGGTTTTTATAGAATGAGAAACCACCCAAAGAAAATAACTTGTGCTTTAGATTTATTTTACAGAGGAGTTTCTACTCGGAAAGTTCAAGAACACTTTCAGGCATTTTACCCCCATAATTCCTCGCACAAATCTATCTATAAATGGGTTGTAAAATATGCAGATATGATTTCTAATTTTACAGATAAATTAAAAATTAATTCAGGAAAAGAGATACAGGTTGATGAAATGGAATATCACAGACGAGAAGAACATAAGAAAAAAGGAGTTTGTAAGGATTGGTTTATTGATTCTGTTGATGTTCAAACTCGGTTTATGGTTTCTGCTAAATACTTTAAATCAAGAGGACAAAACGAGATTAGAGAAGTTTTGAGTAAAGTAAAATACAAAACCGAAGGGTATGTAACAACTATTACAACAGACGGATGGCAGGTTTATGGAAAAGTCATTAAGAAAACTTGGGGCTACAACAACAAAGAAAAAAAGTTTAATATGTTTCACAATAGAGTTAATGCTTCAAAAGGCGAAGGATTTAATTTATATGTTGAGAGAATGCACAACTCAATAAGAGAACGAACTAAAACCTTTAGAGGTTTTCACGGATGTGTTGAGAGTGCTGATTCAATTATGAAGGGTTACTCAATATTTTATAACTTTATAAGAAAGCATCAAAGTATAAACCGCTGTCCTTACGAGTTGGCTATTCCTAATTTAACTTTAAAAAGTGAGAATAAATGGTTGGAGTTGATTAATTTAAGTAAGAAGAATTAGTAAGACGCTCCGTCATCTACTCCATAATTATATTTTAAATATTCGGCAAAACTTTTTTTACTTGTAAGATAACTTTGAAGGTTATCTATAGATAAATTTGTTATTGTTTCCTCATCTTCATAAGAATTAGATAACAATATTATTCTTTTGTTTGGATTAATTAAATTTAATATTTTATATAATAGTTTAGTATCGTGTTTTTCTTCTCCACAATCTTCCCCCAATAATTCTGCAGGTTCAATCCAATTCTCTAAATAAGCAATGATTTCAGACCTTGTGGTTTCATCCTCTAATTTTTCTTTTATTTTAGATTTTATTTCTTCAAATAGATAAGGTAAAATATATGCTTTGTTATGTTCGCATTGTGTCGTTAGGTATATGAAAAATAATTCCGCTTTTTCATAATTTGAATCTTTAAAGAAGTCGTTTATTATATCTTTATCAATAATAAAAATTTCATTATTATTAGAATTGTATTGGATACAATCATCACCCATTTTTAAAAAATAAAACTAATTAGAATGAGGTATTAAGAAGTCCAGCCCTTTTTATAGAATCTCTGAATCCCTCAGTCGGTTTTACCTCCTTTTTAATTCCCCTAGTTTCCATCCTTCTTGGAGAGTTTTTAACAATTCTAATCTCCGCAAAATCCTCTTGAGAGATGTTTAATCTTGCTCTCTCTACAGCAGACAATCTTTTACCAGATACAATGGTTATACTTTCTATTTTTGGTTTGGTTTCCATAGAAGAACAATCAGACATCATTTTTTAAATATTTCTATTCACACCTCCTTTCAATAAAATTAATAGAACAATCTTTAAATAACTTACTATTGCAAAAAGAGGGAGTTTTAACTATCATAAAATAACTAATACTTTCATCTTTAACTAATTTTCTATTCATCTCATTTCACCAACCTTTAAGGTAACAATGCATGAAAATCAAAACTTATCTTTTTCTTTGCCTTTTAGCCTTTGATTTAGTGTTTGTTTTCTGCGTTGAATATTTATGATCTTTTTTATCTCTTTCATTATAGTATTTTTGGTAATATCTGACAGATTTAACATGCTTTGTTTCAGATGCATTTGGAGCAGGTTTTCCTTGATTATATGCTGATAGAGCCTTATCCCAAGAACCATATCTCTTGAAATCATCTCTAAGGTATTTTGCTGCTGCTTCTGCAGATTTTCTCACATGAAATCTTTCATCTATCACAGCTAATTCTCCATAATCATAATTATATTTTTTAACTAATTCCTTTAATTCAATCCCATGGGCTTTATCTGCACTAGACCTGTCAGAAGTTCCATGAACTTTTAATCCATAAGCTTTTGCTGTTCTTGGCTGAAACATAAACAATCCTGCTCCCCCATCTCCTATAGCATTTAATCTTAAAGGGTCTCCATAGCTCTCTCTCATAGCAAGTCCTTTTAATATTCCTCTTGGTAATTCATATTTGTCTTCCATCTCATCTAATATTTTATCCCATCTGTAAGTTCTTTCAAATCTTCCTTGAGTAGTCATATATGGAGAAACAACTTTTGCTTCTTCATTTATTTCAATATTCTCCTCAGCTCTTTTTTTTAGTTTATCTTTTCTTATATTATAAGCTGGAGCTGCAACAATACCAATACTTCCTGCAATTGCAGCAGCTTTAACCAAATTGTCAACTTTTCTTTCTAAATTACCTAAAAAGAAAATTCCAAGGAACAAAAAAACCAATGTAAATATTGTTATCAAAGAACTCTTAACACTAACCCCAATTATCGCTCCTGTTATCTTAACAGAGAATATATTTGCCAATGACAATATCATAGAAAGGAACACAAAGATTAATCCTAATATTTTCATTTTATTCATATATCTCCTTAAAGCAAATACAATTTTAAAAGTTTTTGTTAATTCAATCAAATAAATTTTGGTTATAAGAGTATTTAAAAATGTATTTTATCTTATACTTAATAATGGACAATGATTTATTATCTAGATTAGATTCCTTGTCTAATAAAGAGAGGCATTTATTCTACAAAAGACTGACAGAGGTACTCAATGATAGATATTCTTGTTTTGTTTATGGAGGTATGAATAATCTTGAATATGCCACAATGCCTAAAAATAAGTTGGAAAGAATTAAAATAAATTTATACAATCACATGTTTGAAAATATAAATCCGCCAATGAGGGTTATCACAGATTTTTTATCTCCAAACAAAGTTAAAGAAAAATTAGATATAAATTTGTCTAAATTATCAACAATAAATATAGATGGTACAGTTTTATCTTGGTTGTAGCTATATAATCTAAGAATATTAACTAAATCCTTCAAGCATCTTCTTTTCCATAAAGTGAAGCTCTCCAGGAATGATTATGCAATAAGGTTTTTGAACATTTGTAAATTCTTTTATTTTTTCTAGGTCTTTGTAAATTATTTTTTGTTTTTTTGTTCCAAGTGCTTGACAAATAATTAACTTAAAAAGTTTAAAATTATGTTTTTTTGCTGCTTTTTCCAGCTGTTCAATTGCCTTTTTAATATCCAATCCAATATCCACAAGAAGAAGTGTATGTGCTTTTATAGATTGGTTCTCTTTCACAATTTCCATAAAACTATCAGGTTCATAAGATTTTTTCCATTCTGGTAAAGAAGTTATTTTACCAAATTTGTATATTTGTAATCCTGTTTCTACAATTCCATCCAGAACAGATGCATTATTTATAATTCTGTATTTAATCCCAGATAAAATTGCTTCTTCAATAAGGGTTATGTGGGTTGTAGCAGTTAGAGGACTTCCATAAACAAGCAAAGCAACATCCATTTTTTTTGCCTCATCTACAATCTCAAGGCTCTCAACCTTCTCTCTATCTGCAGTAACGAACTTTTTTCCAATTTCATCAATAAGTGCCTGATGAGTATAAGGAAAATCTACAGTATAATCCTCAAGATAAACTTTCTTGCATCTTTTGATTATTTCAATTGCTTCTTTAGACAAACTTTTCTCATTTAATCCTAATCCAATTAAATATAACATAATATAATTATAAAAATAAGGTTTATATTATTTATTAATAAGAATTTAGTTTCAAAGCTTAATCTTAAAAACCCATTCTTTCTATTATTTCAATGAAACCAGAGGTGTATTCAATACTAAGTGTAATAGTAGTTTCATTAATCTCCCTTGTAGGAATATTTTTTGTTTTATTGAAAAAAGACAAACTCAACAAAATAATCTTATTTCTTGTTTCACTTTCAGCAGGTTCTCTTTTAGGAGGAGCATTTTTGCATTTAATACCAGAATCATTTGAAAAATCAAGTTCAGGATTAATAACTTCTTCTCTTGTACTCTTGGGAGTAATTTTGTTTTTCATAATTGAACATGCTATACAATGGAGACATTGTCATATTCCAACATCAAAATCTCATCCACATTCCTTAGGTATAATGAACATTATAGGAGATGGCTTTCATAATTTCCTAGATGGTTTGGTTATTGCTGCAGCATATTTCATAAATATACCTCTTGGAATCGTAACAACTCTTGCAGTCATCCTTCATGAAATACCTCAAGAAATAGGAGATTTCGGAGTTTTGATTTATGCAGGATATTCTAAAAAGAAAGCCCTTTTCTTTAATTTCCTTTCAGCTTTAACAGCAGTTCTTGGTGCAATTGTAGGAATTTTATTTGCAGGTAGCAGTGATATGTTTGCATTAATCGCAATACCTATTGCAGCAGGAGGTTTCTTATATATTGCTGGTAGTGATTTAATTCCAGAACTGCATAAAAATCAAGAAAAACATTTTTCAATAAATAAGATTATAGGGATTATATTAGGAATTCTAATAATGTATGGATTAACTTTTTTGGAAGTGGCTTAATTTATAACAATAATTTTTTATCGTAATAATATTTATAAATTTCTTGGAGTATTCTTTTTTATGGTTGAAATAGGGAAAGTTCTGGAGTTATTCAATAAAACAAATCCAAGTAATGTTGAAAAAATATGGAAGGGTTTTATGATAAAAAAGAAGGATTTTTATTTTTATTCTCATAATCTTTTTAGTGAGATGTATGAATTAACTATCTTTGAACAAGGAAACATAGTTCCTCTCCAAAAATTTGTTTATAATGAAAGAAATAAAGAAGGAGATAAAAAAGTAGAAGAGTGTTATAATCTTCTTCATAGAAAATACTTTGAATGGAAGAAACACGAAGAGGAAGTTATGATTTTTGAAGCCCAAGAACAAATTGAAAAGAATAAACGAGAAGAAGAAATGAAAGATGTATTAAATGAAGCAGAAAGAATCCAGTCATTTAAAAAGCTTGAAAAAATTCTGTCTTAAATATTTTATTTTTTGTTAGCTAAGAAAACTCCAAGAAGTCCTAAGAAAAATAATGCTGCACCATGTATAACAGAACCACTAACAACATCTGCAATCGCATTACCTGTTAATGCAGGATATCCTATTGCAATTCCAAATATCATTGAACCTAAGGAAATAATTGTTATTGCTTTTTCAAGTCCAGAAGAATTATTTTTTTTAAGATGTTTCTTACAATATTTCAAAATTACTTCATTATCTTCAAAATAATTCTCTGATTTATTTGATTTTGCAATCAATCTAGAACCTCTTTTCGCTAAAGCTTCCTGATATTTTTCAACTTTGTCTTTAGGCATTATCTGTTCTTTGTCCAATATTTTTTGAAGGTTTAAAAATGTAAAATACGCATCTCTCAAATCCCCTGAACGTATTTTTTCATCCATTGAAGCTAATCCAAAAGTATATTTCTCTTCTCTTATCTCCACACTATCCCCTCTACTAGAAGAAGGTGTATCTATCTTTTTAGCTATTCCATAAGCACTAAGAGAATCATATTTAGCAAGTGAAGCCATGTGTTTTCTTTTACTAAATTCTTCATTTCCTTTCCTAGATTTATAGTAAGGTTCTTTCACCATTTTTTACAAATTATTCAAGATTTTTGAACTTATAAATATTTCTAGTACAAGGTTTATTTATTTGCCATTTAGAACTTTCAATCCTTCAATGCAATCTTCAACAGAATAAGGACTCTCGCATACAATTGTTATATCTTTATCTTTAGGCAAGTTTTCAAACAATTCTTTCCATTGTTTTTTCTCAACTCTAATATGATTTCTTTCTCCTTTATCACCATACTCTATTCCTGAAAAATGGCAATGCCATTTTTTCTGTGGAAATAATCTTTTTATTTTTTCATAATCAACTTTTTTTTCTCTTGCTAAAATATGAGCAAAATCAATACAAAAACTACATCCAGTTTCTTTAACTAATCTTGAAATTTCCTCAGGACTCCCAAAAACATTTACCTTACCCATAGTCTCAGGACAGAGTTTAACATCCCATTTCTTTTTTTCAATTATTTCCATGATTTCAAGAACCCTTTTTTTAATATTCTGGAATGTTTCTTCTTCAACTCTTTTTTTGTCTTCCAATGTTTTAGCTTTTTGAAATTCTTTTCCATAAAACCCCGGATGAAAGACAATACTCTTAGCACCTAATTCATGCCCTATTTCACAACATTTTAAGATTCTTTGCATACTTGCATGAACTTTCTCTTTTTCTTCAGAATTTAAATTAATAAAATATTGAGCATGAACACTTAAATCAATTTTATTTTTCTTTGCAAATTCTTTTATTTCTTTAGCTTCTTCTTTATCTATATAAACTTGCTGTACAAAAAGAACTTCACAATTATTGAATCCGTTTTTTGAGAATTCTTGAAGGGTTTTTTCACTTTCTCTGACACTTCCTAAACCCGTTGGACCTATTTTTATACTTCCCATATAAACAAAAACAAAAAAGAGTTTTTAAGATTAAGTATAAAATATACTTCAAAAATGATGTAGTTATAACTATATAGAAGTAACAATAAGAAAGGTTTAAATATCTTCTAAAACACTTATTTTTTATGGAAAAAGGAAATAGAAATAAAAGAAAATTAAACATAGGAACAACTCTAGGATTAATAGGGTTATCAGCATTTTTAACCTCTCCAATTAACCAACCAGCTCCATCTAATAAAGAGGGGTTATCACAGATTGTAATGAAAGAATTAGTTAATTCTCCTCTTGAAGAAAAAGTAGAATTATTTATCAGAGAAAAAAGAGCAGAAAACAATCTATATTCTGATGAAAAAACTGCTTGGTCTGTGTATGATTTCTCTACAGGAGAAAAAGTTGTGAGTATTAATGAAGATGTTCCAATGCAATGTGCAAGTATGGTAAAACCTTTTATAGCTCTTGCATTCTACCATTTAGAACAAGAAGGAAAAGTTGGATATAATAAAAAAACTAAAAAAGAAATGGAGAAAATGATTCAAAATAGTAGCAACGTATCTACTAATTATATAATCAAGCAAATCGGAGGGCCAAGAAAAGTTCAGAAAATATTATCAGACAATTACCCCGAGATATTTAAAAATACAAGTATAAAAGAATATATTCCAAAAGGGGGAAAAACTTATAAAAATAAAGCTTCTGCAAGTGATTATACTAGATTTTTGTATTATTTATGGAACAATGAACTTCCAAGATCCAATGAAATAAAAAGATTAATGAGGTTACCTAACAGAGATAGAATCTATACTGGAGTTAAAAATATTCCTAAAGGGACAATAGTTTATGACAAGACAGGTACAACTTCTCATTTAGTGGGAGATATGGGCATCTTATATATAAAATCCAATGATGGAAAAAGAAAACCTTATGTTTTTGTAGGAATAATTGAAAAACAAAAAAGATTAAATGGTGCAGAAGAAACAAAAAGGTGGTGGAATTCAAGAGGAAATATTATCAGAGATATTTCAGGGATAGTTTATGATGAAATTAAATAAGATTTTGCAGTTATATACAATCAGGACAGAAATCCATATAATAATCTAAAAGAAGTTGTGAATATTCTTCTACTGTTTTTGTTCTTGCAAACATACTCTTTTTTAAGTCAGGTATAATAGCATATTCAGGATCTTTTCCTGTTTTGAGTTTGTATTCTTGTTTTATTTTCTTATAAAGAATAGTATCTTCCATTAATTTAGGATTTGCAGAAATATCCTTTATATAATTGTCTATATCTATATCAATATTATTATCCGCTGCAAATCTAGTAAATGCTTCTTTTGTCTCTAATCCGAGATTACCTGTTAACCTTGTTGTTGGAGATATATATCCCATTTCCTTTAATTGCTCTTGCAGAGCCGCTCTTACTGGAGTGTATTGTCCAGAATTATATGCTGCTAAGATTAAACGTAACTGGTCTGCGTTTAATTTTTCACCTTCTGGAGCATATATCTTAAAAGTTTCTGCAAGGTATCTTTGACCATATTTTATAGATTCTTCTTTATTAGTAAAGATTTTTTTCATATCTGGTGTATCTTCACCAAAATTCTGAGCACTTCTTTTTATATACTCTTTATCAACGCTCATGTACCCCTTTGTATCAGAAATTTTAGTTAGCCCCAAAGAGGTACCTCCCCTTTCTAGTTTATAGCCAGATCTTTCTCCAAAACCTGTTTCGTGTCTAAGTATAGCATTGGTTATCGCTTCAAAATCATTTATCTGAGAATGAGGCAGGTTAAATTCTTGTTGTCTTGCAAAAGTTGAAGTAGAAATAACTTGTGCCCAATTAGTGCTATCTGGAATGTTATTAGCAGTAAGAACTTGCTCTAAATTAAATTTTTTACAATCCAAAGTATTACATCCTAATCTATTGTTTTCGATAGAAATAGTAGAGCTAGGAAAATTATAATATTCTGTAAGATAGTCAGTATATTTTGGTCTTGTAACACCATACAAAGCCATATCATTTCCTGATAAAACCTTATCAAGATGTTCTATTTTAACATTACCAGCTCCCTTTTGATGTGCAAGTTTTGGTCTATTAACAATTATTTCTTTGGATCCTCTAAAACTAAATTCTTGTCCATTTTCCAAATAAAATTTGTTATCCTTTAATATAATTGGTTCTAAGTTACCTCTTTCATTTACATAACTGTAAGTATTTACATAAAGAGAATTTTCACTTGAAACCCCTAATTTGGTTTTTAATTGCTCCAAAATATTCTTGTCACTCGAAAGAGTTGCATAATCGTTTGTTGAACCAACAATGCTTCCTACATGAGTATTTTTTTGATTATTAGCCCCATTTGTCAATGCTTCAGCCAAATAAGTTGAATCTCTGTAATACATAGATATAACATCTCCTTTAACAGTAATTACTTGAGAAGAAAGCTGATCCTGGTTTAATATTGCCCCTAGTTCTCTTCTAATGTCATCTGATGCCTTTTTAATTGATTGATATTTCGAAAGACCCTCTTTCATATATTTTTCAATGTTTTCATTTGCCTTTTTCTTCAAAGCATTAATCTTTAATTTTTGTTGTTCAGTTAACTCATCTTCTTTTGTATACACCACTCTTCCACCTTTGTCAAGTATATTTTCCTGAATAGTCCATGCCTGACCAACTACTCCTGCTTTCTGTGCTGATAAACCTTCACCTAGAGTAAAGAAGTTACCTCCCTCTTTTTCAATCATCAAAGAATTAGTCACTTGTGTATAACCAGAACAATATACTCCATTAGGGTCTATTCCTACTTTCTTTGCTGCTTTATTAATCTCTACAATTGAATTTATCTGTTTATCATTTGTATCTAAACTAACTTCAAATTCCTTTCCCTTATCATCTATAAATGTAATCTTTGTGGGAGTAGAAACCAAGTTTGATTTAAGTGTTGGCCATAAACTTTGTTTTAAATTTTTTCCATCAAAACTATAACTTTCTCCTCCAACTTCTATAGCAGTTTTACCTCTCAAAGAAATATCAAGTCCATTTCTACCATTTGTTATTTTTGATAATCCTCCTAACATAGAAACTACGACATTGTTTTCAAGATTCTTTGCCTTTCCAACAGAAAATTCCCCAAATCTCCCATCTGGATTAAGATTATTGTCTTTTTGCCACTTTTTTAACGCTTCAGCTGTTCTAAATCCAAAATCTCCATCAATTGAACTCACTTCTTTACCATAAGCATTTGTAAATGTTTTTGATAAATACCCTTGAGAAACTAACATACTTTGAATACTTTTTACATCCTCACCTTTATCCCCTATTCCAAAATATTTCCCGTTTAAGGATTTAGATAAATCAAATCCATATCTGCTGTTTGCTCTTTTAAGAGAATTCTCTCCAAATTTACCGTCAACAAGTAACCCATTTTCACTCTGCCATTTTTCTACTGCTTGTTTTGTAACTTGGTCATATTTTCCAGTAGGGTTTAATCCAACTATTCTTTGTATATTGCTCACATCACTCCCGCTATCTCCAATTTGAAAAGACTTCCCATTAGCAGAATTCTTTAATGATATAGAGGATTCTCCTGTGTTAAAAGTAGATGTATCAGAATTGAAGCTTATTTTAAATCCACTTCCTAAAGAATACAAAGAATCACCAGAAAATTTAACATCTTTTCCTAACAAAACATTTTTAGATTGAGCATCTATCTTAAAATCATTTAGAACAGAGACTTTACCTTTTGGAACATAAAATTGTCTATCATTCAAAGAATATTTCAAAGAACCATCTTTAAGAGTGTAATATTTAGATAAGGTTAAATCTGCACCACCCAAGGAAGTGTACATTATTTCTTTAGGAGTTGACTGAAAAACATTTTCAGAAAATCTAGGGATATTCATAACACTATTTGAATTTGAACTTACTTCTAATACTCCATTTTTCGAATTATATATTACTCTAGATCCCTTTTCTAATGGAAGAAAAACTCCATTAATGTATATAGACGTCTTATCTGATGCAGTTAAATCAAGGCTGTTTATAGTTCCATCAATATCCATCTTAATAAAAGAATTAAGATTTTCGTTTGCAGGTTCAATATTTGAATAAGTATGCATATTTCCATCATTTCCTATTATGTAAAGAGCACCTCCAGATTCAGAGAAAGTAAAAATGCCGTTCTCTAAATCTGCTTCTACTCCCTTAGATTTTGAAACATCAAATAACTGAGAAAGTTCAGGTGCAGCAGAAATTAGAGATACATTTAATAAAATCACTATCGGAATAAAAACAAATAATTTATTTTTTATTTTCATCTTTTAAAATTGTATGCAAAACTAAAGATAATATCATCTTTTTTATTGTTTAGTTTATTTATTAATATATACTCTTCGTTGGAAGCAACCGATGATAAAGAAATAGTGTAATTCTTAGCTTCACTTTCTTTAACCAAGCATGAGATACATATATTCTCTGTATCTAATTTTTGATTTTCAGTCAAGTATTTAGCAAAATTATAATATTCAAAATAATTAGATTCTTTTTCAACTGTTAAATTTTTTAATCTAATAGAATTTTCACCTTCATTTATATTAATAGAAGAATCTAATTCTATAATTATTCTTTCTTTAATTATATCAGGATTAACAATTATTTCTTCTGGGTTGTATGTTAAATTATATTCTGATGCAGCAAATTCAATGCATGATATAAATTCAACCCTTATGCCACTGGCTAATTGATTTTCTAATTCTTTTTCAGAAGGGATAATTAATTTATTATTTATTAAATAATATGGGATTGGAGAATCAAAATAAACATCCTCGTCTGTGTAAATTATGAAATCTCCTTGAGGAATGTAATATCCTCCTTGCATACTATTTATATAAATAACTTCTATTAAAGATTGTTCTAAACAATCCTGAAGATAACTATAGAGAGGAGCATAATCTTTTGTTACAGTTTCTTCCTTCTCAGATAAATTTGGGCGAAAAACAAAAAATAAAGCAACACCCGCAATAATTAAAACAGCAATTATAATAAAAATAGTAACTTGTCCTCTTTTATCCATTTTTATATCAATAAAATATATCTTTTAATCTTTTCTATACAAAGTAATTTTAGATTAATCTAGGCACAATTAGGGCAATATGAGGTATAAATTTCATATGCTGAATCAGCATATTGGGATATACTATGGGCTTTGGTTTTGGCAGTTTCTCCTACCCAATCTGGAACAAGAGAATATTCTGGATTTTTATTTGTTTTTTTAAGATATTCTTCTTTTATATAATGGTAGATGTCTGATTCTTCAAATGATTTACTATAAAATGTACTGCTGGATATTGTTTTAAGTTTTCTTTCTTTAGCAAACTTAAATATAGCTCTTTCTGTTTCTCCTCCCCATAATCCATCTGCCTTTGCATTATAATATCCCAATTCTTTTAATTGTGCTTGGATTGCAGCATTTCTTGGAGTATATCTTCCAAAGTTATAAGCTGCAGTAATAGATTTAACTTGGTTTTCTGTCATTCCTCCAGGGGTTGGAGAATATATATTAACTAATTCTGCTAAATATCTTTGTCCATATTTTATAGAAAGTTCTTTATCTCGATACATATCTACTGCCGAAGGTGTTTTTTCGTCAAATTGTTTAGCATATTTTTCTATATCCGCAGTATTTATTTGCATGTATCCCAATGTTGGATTTTTTGATACTGCTTTATCTAATCTAGTTCTAGCCAATGTAGACTCTAGAGCATACCATTTAGAATCTCCCCAATTAGACTCTTTAGTTATAATTGTAGCAGTTAATGCATTAAATTCATTAAATTTAGAATCAGGTATATTGTATTCTTTTTGTCTCTCAGCACTTGATTTTAGTAGTGCTTGGTTCCAATCAGTGTATTTTTTAACATTATTAGCCCTAAGCACTTCTTCTAAATTAAATCCAGTGCAACTAATTGTATTACAATTGACATGATTTTGGTAAGTAGTTACAAGATCTGGAGTTATAAAAAGTTCATTAAGGTACTGGCTTGACTTAGGTCTAGTTACACCATATAAAGAGTAACTTGGTTGGTCTAAAACATCCTTCAATTCTCTAACATTAAATTTACCTCCTACAAAATCTGAAACTACAGGAGTAGAGATAAGAATTTCTTTTCCAGAACCAAAAGATAACTCTTTCCCATCTTCAGTATAGAATTTTTTGTCTTTTAAGGTAAGAGGTTTAACATAACCTGTTTTCTCATCAATGTAATTATAGGTGTTAACATACATTGAGTCATCATTTTTAACTTTTAACCTCTCCTTTAATTCAGCAAATGCACGTTCAGACTCTCCTTTTATTATTAAATTATGTTCATTTGATCCTACAATTACTCCAACGTGAGTATTTTTTTGATTATTCTTTCCTTCTATTGTAGCTTGTGTTAAATAGTTTGAAGGAGGATAATAAAATGAGACAATATCTCCTTTTTGAGGAGTAATTTGCTGGGAGATATGATCTTTACCTAGTATACTTCGCATTTTATTAATAGATTCTGAATTTGTCGTAGATATTGTATTAAAAATAGCTTCATCGCTTAATCTCAGCTTTTTTAGCCTGTTATAATCTTTTTTTAATTTAGCTTCAATCTCATTAAGTTGTGTTCTTTCTTCAGGCGTTAGTTCATATTCTCTACTATATATTATTCCCCCGCCTTGTTTTAACATATTGTATTGAATTTCCCAAGCGTCTCCATGGACTCCATTTTCACGCAAATATTTCTGAGCATCACCTTGATTAGTTAATTTTATCCCACCCCCATATTCTTCTTCTACCAATAAACAACCTATCTGTGCTCCTCCAGAACATACAACTTTTTTTACATCTAACCCAAGAGCTTTTGCACTGCGTGCAAGTTCAACATTTCCTATTTTATTTTCTGGGCTAATCAAATCTAATTTCAACTCTCTACCTTCATTATCAGTATATTTAACTGTAATTGGAGTAGAGACGGAAGTAGATTCAAGAGAGGTTCTTAAATTTTCTTTAAGTTCTCCTCCTTCAAATAAATATTTTTTTCCAGCTATTTCAAGAGATCCTCTACCTTTCATTGCAATATCTAACCCATTTCTACCATTAGTTATTGTTGAAGATCCTCCCATCATATTTAGATTAATGGTTTCTTTTGATAATTTTGTTGCTTTTTTAGAAGATGTTTCTTCAAATATACCATTAGGATTTAATCCATTTTTTCTTTGCCATTCCTTCAATGCATTTTCTGTTCTAAATCCAAAATATCCATCAATTGAACTCACTTCTTTACCATAAGCATTTGTAAATGTTTTTGATAAATACCCTTGAGAAATCAACATGCTTTGAATACTTTTTACATCCTCACCTTTATCCCCCAATTTAAATGATTTTCCATTGGAAGATTTAGATAAATCAAAATTATATATATAATTAGCTTTTTCTAAAGAGTTTTTTCCAAATTTACCATCACTAGCCAACCCATTCTCTGCTTGCCACTTGATTACTGCTTGTTCTGTTATTTTATCATAATTTCCTGTTGGAATTACTCCAACTATTCGTTGTATGTTTTTTACATCGTCGCCAGTATCTCCATTATAGAAATATTTTCCATTTTTTGCATTTGATAATGATATTGGAACTTCTCCAGTACTCGAAGTGGATACACCGGGATTAAAACTTAATTTAAATCCGCTTCCTGAAGAATGCAAAGAATTACCAGAAAATTTAACATCTTTTCCTAACAAAACATTTTTAGATTGAGCATCTATCTTAAAATCATTTAGAACAGAGAATTTACCTTTTGGAACATAAAATTGTTTATCATTCAAAGAATATTTCAAAGAACCATCTTTAAGAATGTAATCTTTAGATAACGTTAATTCTGCACCACCCAAGGAAGTGTACATTATTTCTTTAGGAGTTGACTGAAAAACATTTTCAGAAAATGTAGGAATATTCATAACACTATTTGATTTTGATATTACTTCTGGTACTCCATTTTCTGAATCATATATTACTCTGGATCCCTTTTCTAAAGGCAAATAAGCCCCATTAATATATATAGATGTCTTATCTGATGCAGTTAAATCAAGGCTTTCTATGGATCCATCTAAATCCAATTTAATAAATGATTTTATGTTTTCTGTTGCAGGAAGTATATTAGAGTAAGTATGCATATTTCCATCATTTCCTATTATGTAAAGAGCACCTCCAGGTTCAGAGAAAGTAAACATACTATTTTCTAAATCTGCATTAATTCCTTTAGAATTTGTTGGATCAAATATCTCGCCGATAGGCAATGCTTGAATTAAAATTGCATTTAATACAATCATCGTTACTATCAATAGTATGTTTTTTAATTTAGTTTTCATAGTTTAATTTATATGCAAATGAAAATAACAAGTCATCTTCTTTGTTGTTTAAAGTATTTATCAGTATATAAGAATTATCTGAAACTGCAGGAGATAAATAAAGACTATAATTCTTTGCTTCGCACTCTTTAACCAAACAGGAAATACACAATTCTTCTCCCAATAATCTTTGTCTTTCAGTTAAATATTTGGCAAAATCATAATATTTAAGATAGTTCGTTTCAATCTCAGCAGTGAAATTTTTTAATTGTAAGGTATTTTCTATTTCATTTATATAAACTGAAGAATATAATTCTGCCTTTATTTTATTTTCAGTTATAAATGAGCTAGCAAAAATCTCTTCTGGATTATAGCTTATGTTGTATTCAAATTCACCAGAATTAAGACAAGAGGTAAATTTTGAGACCAAACCAACAGATATTTGTTTTTCAAGTTCTTCTTTAGATAATAGTTGAAGTTTATTGTCTATTAAGTAATATGGAATAGAAAAACCTTCCATCNNTAATATCCTCCTTGCATACTATTTATATAAATAACTTCTATTAAAGATTGTTCTAAACAATCCTGAAGATAATTATAGAGAGGAGCATAATCTTTTGTTACAGTTTCTTCCTTCTCAGATAAATTTGGGCGAAAAACAAAAAATAAAGCAACACCCGCAATAATTAAAACAGCAATTATAATAAAAATAGTAACTTGTCCTCTTTTATCCATTTTTATATCAATAAAACATCTTTTTTAATCTTTTCTATACAAAGTAATTTTAATTTATTTTATTTGATTTTCTTCGATATATCACTTTTTACTTTTCCTTCTTCTCTTAACTTCTTTCTTATCTTTTTTTATGCTCCTTGAAGTTACAATTGCAATAAAAAGAAAAGTAAATAGTAGAGCATCATTTCTAATTATTAAACTCACTATTGCCCCAACAAAGCACACAAGTATAATCAAATAAAACCACTTTCTACCATCTTTAAGTTCTTCAGGAGTATTGCTTGCAAGAACATTTCCTATAGGTATCCCCAATATAAGAACAAAAATTCCTAAAGCTAATTTAATCACCTCATTCATAAATTATATTATTATCTATGCTTTTTATATTTTCTTGATTTCTTGTTTAATCTTTTTACAACAAAATAAATCCCAAGTATAATCAAAATTATCAAAACACCCCAAGATAAATAATCAGAATAATGGCTTATACTCTCCCAATTATTTCCTAGAACAAATCCAATATACATTAAAAATGAGTTCCATATTCCTGCTCCTATTGCAGTATACAAAATAAATCTTTTAAGATTCATTCTTCCAAATCCAGCAGGTATAGAAATAAAATGTCTTACAATAGGTATAAATCGTCCAATAAATATGGTTAGTTCACCTTTTTTAGAAAACCATTTTTCTGTTTTAAATAAATGTTCTTCATTCAATAAAAAATATTTTCCATATTTAACAAGGAATTTCTTTCCTCCTTTAAGTCCAATATAATAAGACAACAAGGAACCAATTAAACTCCCAATTATAGAAGAAAATACAACCCAAAAGAAAGTCATTTTACCTTCTGCAATTAAAAAACCAGCAAAAGGCATAACTAATTCTGAAGGAATTGGAAAAATCATACTTTCGAGAATCATTAAAAATCCAATACCCAAATAACCCATTGAAGAAATCGCACTAATACAAAATAGTGCTATCTGTCCTAGTATTTCTGATATTATTCCCATCTTTTTTTAAGCAAAAAACACTTTTTATATTTAACATAATTTTAAATACACTATTTATTTAACTATTTTAGGAGGTATAATATAGAATGGGTATTGGAGGAACTTTAGTTGGTATTGTTGCTTTAATCTGTGCTGTCTGGGTTATTTATGATGTCTGGGCAAATCAGAAAAAAATGTCAAGCGGGTATAAAATACTCTGGACAGTTGTAGCAATAGTATTTAGTATAATCACTGCAATAGTTTATTATTTTGTTAATAAAAAATAGGAGAACTTTGTTTTTCTTTAATCTCCTTTTTATTTTTTATATTAGTTTAAGAATTATATTCCATTAACTTTGTTACAAGGTTATTTATTCTCACTGGAAAATCCGGTAAATTTCTCGAACAATACTTGGTTCCTTTAAAATGTCTTACCTCTTTGTACAATAAGAGAGATTCCTGAAGTAATTTTATAGAATTTTCTCTTTCAGCATTACCCTTTGCTTCACATTCATCTAAAAGGTTGTACATTCTTTCAACTTTATCTTTGTATGTTATTTTAACCATATTTTCTCGTTTATTTTTCATTTTATTGTCTATTTTCCTGTATAGAATACTTTAAAAAAGTTGTTATATTAGTACACACACATAAAAAAAGAGTGTTTCACTAAAATCTAATATGATAGATAGAAGATATGAAGGTTTCAGTCCAAAAGATAAGGCAGTTGAGTATTTTTTGGAAATAGTTTCTGATTGCAGAGAACTTCATCCAACAGCTGCACTAGATAGATTTGACGATTTAGAGCATTTATTTAAACAAGAAGGTTTTAATGGAGATTTGATAGGAAAATTAAATAAAGCAAAAAATCTCCTAAATTCATTAGAATCTTATAATACACATTCCAAAGAATACTTTGAACAATTTAAAAAATTCAAAAATCATCTTGCAGAAATACAAGAAGAATTTTGCGATAAATACAGATATTCTTGTTAAACTTTATTTAACTGTTGAATATTATAATCAAAAATAATTTAAATGAATTGTTTATTTTAATTCCATGTTTCAAAAATACTTGGTCCTTGCAAGTAAAAAAGATAAAGCTGGTATGAATATTACAAATCATCTTTCTCAATTTAGAGAAAATCCTCTTTTATCATCCTGGGGAAATAAACCTAGTTTTGATTTATGTTTTATTGAAGAAGAAACAATATATACGAATAATTTGGATTTGGAAAAAATAAATCAATATGACTTAATAATATTTGCTTCAAAACATCAATCAGAGAAAAAAGAAAAGAGTTTGTCTGTTCATGCTCCTGGAAATTTTAGAACTGCAGATTTTGGAGGAGAACCAGAAAAAGTCTGTCCAGCTTCTGCATTATTCAATAAACTTTTGTTCACAAAGCTTCAAGAAAATGCAGAGAATGCCTCTTTAGATTACAAGGTAACTCTTGAATGCACCCATCACGGTCCATTAATTTCCAAACCCTGTGTTTTCATTGAAATAGGTTCAACTGAAACAGAATGGGTAGACAGAAGAGCAGGATTCATACTTGCAAAAACAATAAAAGAGACAATAGAAGAATTTCAAGAAAACAAATACAGAGAAATAGCAGTAGGTTTAGGAGGACCGCATTATTGCCCTGGTTTTAATAAACTTCAATTAAAATCAAATGTTGCTTTTGCCCACATAATTCCAGAGTATGTTATGCCAATATCAGAAACATTTATTCTTGAAACAATAAAAAAAACAGTGGAACCAGTAGATTTTGTTGTCTTGGATTGGAAAGGCTTAGGTAAAAGTGAACAAAGACAAGCTGTAATAGATATACTTGAAAAGAATTATATTCAATGGAAAAAGACTTCTGATATCACGAGATAGGTTTTTAAATAATACAATTTATCTATTTCTCAGACTTATTAACCGAGGAGGGAAGGATAGATATGGAAATATATGGAAGAAGAAAGATTATTGAAGGAACAAGGAAAGAAATATAGTCTCAAAGATGGTGCTTCTTCTAGTGTAATGGAAGGTATGGGGTTAAAATACATAACTCCTTATGCACTTTCATTAGGACTCTCAAACAAATTAATAGGTATATTAGAAGTTCTTCCAACTCTTATTGCAAATATATTAAGAATTTTTTTAAGTAAAGCTTATTACAAAAAATCTAGAAAGAATATGGTTTTACCTTTCATATTCATTCAGGCATTTTTCTGGATACCCCTGCTTTTGGTTGGAGTTGCATATTTCTTTTTTCAATTAAAACTAATTTATGCTTCATTATTTTTGATAATATGTTATTCAATAATAATAATTTCAGGGTTAATTGCCTCTCCTGCCTGGACTTCATGGATGCAGGACTTAGTTGAAACAAATAGAGGAGAATTTTTCAGTAAAAGGAGTAAGATAAATGGATTTGTTATAGCAATAAGCATGATTACAGCAAGTATTATACTTGATTCTTTTAAAGAAGAAAAAGTTTTCTTAGGATTTATTTTACTTTTCTCTTTAGCTGCAATAGGAAGATATTTTTCATTTCATTTCTTAAAAAAGCAGTATGAACCACAACCAACAAGAGACGATAAAGCATTTTTCAGCTTTTTACAATTTGCAAAAAAAATGCATTCTAATAATTTTGGAAGATTTGTTATATTTACATCTTTGATGTCTTTTGCTGTTGTAATAGCATCTCCGTTTTTCTCAGTATATATGTTAAAAGAATTACAGCTTTCTTATTTTGCATTCACTTTAATAGTTTTAAGTTCACTTGTCTCACCTATATTTTTCCTTTCATTTATAGGAAAAAAAATCGATAAGTATGGAACAGTTAAAGTTATGAAAATATCAGGATTCTTGATTTCATTTGTGCCTTTATTATGGATAGCTTCGTTATTATTGATGAACTCTCCACAATGGGTTTTAATAGGGTATCTTTTTGCAGTTGAATTCTTTTCAGGGTTTGTATGGGCAGCATATAATCTTTCAGTATCTAACTTCATTTATGATGCAGTAACAAAGCCAAAGATAATACTCTGTTTCACTTATTTTGGATTTGTTAATTCAATAGGTTCATTTTTAGGAGGATTGATTGGAGGACAACTTTCAGGTTCAGCATCATTTTCTATATTTGGATTAGGAGCAATACTCTCTGTATTTCTTTTAAGTACAGTATTAAGAATTTTACCTTCAATATTTATATTACCAAAATTAAAAGAAGTTAGACAAGTTGAAACTTCTAAGGCAATAATACAATTGAAAGTAAAAGAAAAACTAGAATATTTCATAAAATTAATAACCTCTTATAACCCAAGACCAACTTAAAGATTATTTTATTTATGCAATTCAATTAGCCAATTTCCTGATTTTCAAGTACAAGATTATACAAATCTACTAAATCATCTCTTATATGTTTTATATCTGTTTCCAATGAAAATAATCTAACAGAAATACTCTCAATTAATTCTCTGTCTGTCTTTTGTTTTATTAAATTTGCGTATTGTTCATATCTTTCATTTTCTATTTTTTCTTCTTCACTCTCATCCTCATATTCTTCATCTTCAATTTCATCATCTAATTCTTCTTCATCTTCAAAGTCATCTACTTCAGTATCTGTTATGTCTATTTTGTCCATGTTATCCAATACTCTTTGAAATTTAAAGTTGTCCACAATTACAATGTAATTGAGTGCACTCCGGATCATGACAGCGTTTTGCACGACCGCACTTTTGACAATAAATGTGCTTACGACTTACAGAATTTTTTTTCTTTGCCCTCTCTATTGAATGGATGTCCTCTAAATCAACCATTGCCATAAATAAGTATACGAAATGATTATTTAAAAACCTATCATAAATTGTTAATACTAGCAGGTATTATAATATTTATAAAAACAGAGAAATTAAATTTTTTATGATAAGAAATAAAAAAAATCAAAGAAGAAAAGGAAACTCAAAAAAAGATAAAGGATGGGTTGTAAAAAATAATAGACCCGAGGAAGATTTAGGAAATCCTCTTCTTTATTATACTGATGAAGAAGTAGAAAAATATTCTCGTTCTGGAGGTATGAGAAGAGCACAAGAAAAAATAGCTTATAGAGTTTTAGAACTTTTAGAATTAGAGTCTGGAAAGTCTTTATTAGATATTGGCTCTGGTCCAGGATATACTGCAGAAGTCTATTGTTCTGAAGGATATAATGTAACTTGCATGGATTTAATTCCAAAGATGATAAGTAAAGCCAAAGAAAAAGGATTTGAAGCATATGTTGGAGATATGAGGGATGTTGGAAAATTGTTTGAAGGTCGTAAATTTGATGGAGTTGTTTCTGTTTCTGCACTTCAATGGATTAAGGGTAAACAAGAAATACAAAGAATAGCTCGAGGAATTTATTCTGTTTTAAACAAAAACGGACTTCTCGTTATTCAATTTTATCCAAAAAGTGAACAAGAATTAAAAGAAACTGCGAGGATTTTTACTCAAAATGGTTTTCATGGACAAATAATTATTGATTGGCCAAATATTCCAAAAAATAGAACAAGTTACTTAGTTATGAAAAGAAACTAATATTTTTTAATACGCCGCCTGCAGGAATCGAACCTGCCAGCCCCGAAGGGCGTGGATTAGCAATCCACTGCAATACCACTATGCGAAGGCGGCTCATATTTGAGTATATTAAAATATTTGCCTAAAATCCTTATAAATATATGGTTTTTCAATAATCTTATTTCAAAAGATTTATAATCAAAATTTTCTAATTACCCTGAGGTAAAAGACAAATATGAACAAAACATTAAAACTTTTAATAATATCAGACATATTTGTTTTAAGTGGTTTTGGTTTAATTTCTCCTATTCTTGCAATATTCATAAAAGATAATCTTGTTGGAGGAACAATAACTGCAGCAGGAGTAGCCAGTGCAATTTTCATGATAACTCATGCACTTCTTCAGCTTTTATTTGCTTACAAATTTAATCCTAAAGATAGATTATGGATGTTGAGATTAGGAACTGCTTTGTTTGTTTTAGTTCCAATAGGATATATTTTCTCAACACATATTTACCATATTTATATAATTCAATTTGTTTATGGTATTGCAGCAGCATTTGCATATCCTTCTTGGTCAAGTTTATTCACATCTAATCTTGAAAAAGGAAAAAGAGGATTCCAGTACTCGATTTATTCATCTTCTGTAAGTATAGGAACAGCAATAACAGCAGGAGTTGGAGCATTGTTAGCTGAGAGAATAGGATTTGAATTAGTATTTGCAACAACTGGTTTATTCGCAATTATAGGTTTTNNGCCATTTGCAACAACTGGTTTATTCGCAATTATAGGTTTTTTTATTTTAATGAAACTTGAAAAAAAGATTTTAAAGAAAATATAAATTTATTTTTCTTCACCAGGTTTTTTACCAGGGTAAAGTTTAGTGAATTTTTCTATTTCATTTAAATTAATTCTTGACATAACTAAACCTTCTTTATCATACAACTCTGTAAGAATTTTATGTGGTGAAGCAATAGCAGAATAATCAATTAAATCCCATTCTTTTTTATAAGGATTACACACACATACAAAATTCAAGTTTTCAAAAGCTCTTGAAAGCACCATTGATTTCAATAAATTCAATTCATTTAATTTAGGTTCTTCTTTATGAGCTTTAGCTTCATATCCCCAATAAGAAGGACAAAAAACAATTTCAGCACCTGCTTTTTTCATTTTTCTGAATAGTTTTGGAAAAGCCAAGTCCCAACAAATAGCAATTCCAATCTTACCAAAATCAGTATCTCTTACAAAAATTCTTTTGCCGTTTTCTTCAACTCCATCACCATAAAGATGTATCTTCTTGTATTTTCCTTTTATTTTGCCTTCTCTATTAATTAAAATAGCCATTTTATAATGTGTTCCTTTAGAAATAAAATTATCTGTTATTATTGCCCAAATAGAATGTTCTTTACAGGTTTCTTGAATTTCTTTTATTAATTTGTGATTTAAAGGTAATTTTTGAGCTTTATTTATACAAGTTTCAGGAAAACACACAATATCTGCTTTTTTTTCAGCAGCTAGAACAATATATTTCTTTATTCTGTCAACATTATGTCTTCCTGTATGATTGTATTTTATTTGTGCAAGTGCGATTAGAGGCATTTTTCTTTTCATTGTAAAAAGTATAGGAATTCATTTAAATCAATTTTAACTCGCCTTCAGGGTATTTAAATTTGTCGTCGATAAAGCAAAGATTTTTAAAGACTTCTTGAAAATTAAAGTTCGTATAATCAGAATTTACACATGTAGTTACTAAATTAATTTTATTTTTTAATATGTAGTTACTAATATACTCTCCTATTTTCTTTTCTTTTTCTTAGGTATAAGTCTTACAGCCACAATTATAGAAATTATAATTATAATAATTAAACTAGTCACAAAAGTAAATTTAACAGAATTCTGTTGTTCAATTGACTTTCCACTAATTATTATTTCAGGAGTATCAAGTATCTCTTCTTCATTTAAAGAATATAATTTTTGAGCTTTGTCTGTACTTCTTAATAATCTCCTGAAATTAACTCCAGATTCTTCTTCAATATACTTTAAAGTTTCAGAATCAATATCTCCATTATAATAAAGAATAGTCATTATTTTTGTATTTCTTAAATACCCTATTAAATCTGCAAAATCTCCGTAAAGATAATTAAGTTGAATTACTGTTGAATAATCATTAATGACTTCTATAGGGTCAACATTGTAAACAATAACTGCTTTTTTTGAATTTGTATCTTCATTTACTAAAGAGAAACTAGGATAAGCACAAACAATCCCTGCAATTAAAATTAAAAATAAAAAAGCAAAATATATTTTCACCCCTCTTCCCATCATTTATTTAAGGTTTAACTTATATTTAAGTTTTAGGGTTTTTTGCTTTTTTCTGCCTTTATTTTCTCCTCTCATAATTTTTCCAAGATAAATTATAGATAATTTAACCCCTAAAAGAATAAGATAGGCAATATACAATACAAATAACACTGCAAAAAAATCACTTAAAGTAGAAAGAAAAAGTAAATCCACAAATATCAATAGGTGAATTAGTATCTTTATCCAATGGTTCATTTTAAAATCAAAAGTAGCGGGGGTGGGATTTGAACCACACGACCTCCGGGTTATGGGCCCGACGAGCACTCCAGACTGCTCTACCCCGCTATCTATTTCAAAGATGTTTTTCGTTTTTAAATTCTTCGAATATAATGGCTTTGATTAACCCGTATAAAGATTTATAAAACATCTAAAAGACTGTAATTATATGGAAAAAGTATTAGAAAAATCACTAAAGACAAAAGTAGAAGAAATAGAACAAAATTTAGAATTGGATTTTGTAAATGGTCCAGCATATCCTGTATCAGTAAAAATAAAAGAACAAGGGTTTGATATAGCAGGGCATGGAAAAGTAAGGACTAAATATCCTCTCTCAAGTTTTATTGGAATTTTAGAAGACAAAGAACCAATAAAAAAATCATTTTTTGGAATACCATATTCTAAACACTCTAAGGCAGAATATCTAGGAACATTATGGTTCAATAACTCTAAAAAAGGAGCAAACGAATATTCCAGATGGGTTTTGAATGTTAATGGAAGAGAAAATCTCTCAAAAATGACTAAGTTAGGAAAGATGCTTTCAAAAGAATACAAAATACCTGTAAAATTAAGCTTAGGAACAGAATATGCTGTTGAAGAAAATTATATTTTAGACCTTCTTTAAGTTTATCACATATTTTCTTGTTTTACACTATTTACAACAACAATTTTTAAAAACAAACCTGTTTTAAGAATATTATGGGTGATTTTATTCTTGGTATAGACGAAGCAGGAAAAGGACCTGTTATAGGGCCAATGGTTATTGCTGGTTGCTTAATTGATACTTCAATTGAAAGAGAATTTAAAAGATTAGGAATAAAAGACAGCAAAGAATTAACTCCAAAAAGAAGGGAATTTCTTGCAAATATAGTAAGAGAAAAAGCTGAAACCTTTGAGATTATAGTAGTTCATCCAAAAGAAATTGATAAGAGTTTAAATTCAGGAATGAATCTAAATAATCTTGAATCCAGAAAAATAGCAGAGATAATAAATAAGATAAACAAGGGTTACAAAAAAATAAAAGTGGTTATTGATTGTCCTTCTGTTGGTGTAACTAAATGGGTTGATGCTTTAAAAATGAAAATAAATAATTTATCAAACCTTGAAATAACTTGTGAACACAAAGCAGACAAAAACTATGTCGCAGTTTCAGCAGCGTCAATATTAGCAAAATCAATACGTGAAAAAGAAATGAATATCTTAAGAGAAAAGTATGGAGATGAGATAGGTTCAGGATACACTTCTGACCCAGCTACAATTCATTTTTTAGAATTGCATGCAGACAATCCAAAAAATGCAAGCATCTTTAGAAAAACTTGGGAAACCTGGAAAAAAGCTTCAGAAAAACTCACTCAAAAAAAATTGATTTAAGATATTCTATATTAATGCTTAAAAACCCAAAAAACTTCTGATTTTAAGGGTTATTTTAAATGACTAAGAATAAAAAACTGGTGATGCAAATAGAAAAAAACTTGGAGGTTATTTTTAATGGCTTACATTAAAAGACTGGTGATGCATGGTTTCAAGAGTTTTCCAAGAAAAACAGAAATACCTTTTACATCAGGTATAAATGTTATATTAGGACCAAATGGTTCAGGAAAATCTAATATATCAGATGCATTATGTTTTGTTTTAGGAAGATTAAGCATAAAATCTATGCGTGCAGCTAAAGCAAGAAATCTTATTTTTCTAGGAACTAAAGCAGCTTCTCCTGCAAAAGAAGCAATTGTAGAAATTGTTTTTGATAACACAGATAAAACTTTTTCAATAGAATCAGAAGAAATTTCTATAAAAAGAATAGTAAGATTAAACGGACAGAGCATCTACAAAATAAATAATGAAACAAAAACAAGACAAGAAGTCCTTGGATTGCTTGCTCAGGCAGGTATAGACCCTAATGGATTTAATATAATCCTGCAGGGAGAAATACAAAATTTTGTAAGAATGCATACAGAAGAAAGAAGAAAAATAATAGAAGAAGTTTCAGGAATTTCAGTATATGAATCAAGAAAAGAAAAATCCCTTAAAGAGCTTGAAAAAACAGAAGAAAAACAAAAAGAAGTTTTTTCTATATTAAGAGCAAGAACAGCTTACTTGAATAATCTTGAAAAAGAAAGGCAACAAGCACTCAAATATAAAAAACTTGAAGGAGATATAAAAAAATTCAAAGCAAGTATAATAAAAGTAGACATAAATAAAAGAAAATCACATCTGAAAGAGATAGAAGAATCAATAGCAAAGAAAAATAAGGAAATAGAAAAAATAAAGCAGGAAATATCCAAGCTTAGCGAAGGTATAAAAAATTACGAAGAGAAGATAGTAGCAATAAATAAGAAAATACAAGAATCAACTGGACTTGAACAAGAAAAATTAAATCAAGAAATAACTTCTATAAGAGCAGATATTGCAGGATTAAATGTTAAAATAGAAAATAGTGAAAATAAAATAAATTCTATTCTTAAACAAAAATTAGAAAATCAAGAGTCAATACGAAAAGAAGAACTTGAACTTAAAGAACTACAAAAAGAATCTCCTTCTGTTGTTAAAAAAGAAAAAGAAATAGTATCAAAAAAATTAGAACTTGAAAAGCTTGAAGAAAGAAGAAAAAGATTTTATATGATTAAATCAGAATTAAAATCAATAAGAGAAAAATTTGAGGATAAAAAATCTGCTCTCCAAGGTTATGACAATGAATCAAATTTCTTAGTCAAACAAATAGAATCACTATCAGGACAATTATTTGACAAAAGAACTTCTCCTGAATCAGTTGAAGAATTGAAATCTTCTTTATATAATAAAAAATCTCTTTTAGAAAATTTAAATAAGAGACAAATAGAATTAGAAAAAATTTCTTTCTCAAGTGAAAAAGAGATTGAAAAAGAGAAAAAAATAACTGAGACAATCTCCAAGATGGATATTTGTCCTTTATGTAAAAGCAAGATAACAAAAGAACATATAGAAAATATTCATAAAGAAATCTATCCAAAAATATCTTCACTTACAAAAGAACTAGAAGATTCAGACAAAGAACTCTCTCAAATAGGGATGAAAAAAGAAATTTTATCTCAAGAAATAGAAAAAATATCTTCAGAGGTTTCTAAGAGAGAAATGGACTTAATAAAAATATCAAACATAAATGAAAAGAAAAATGCAATAAAGAGTCTTAATGACAAGATAATTATCTCAAGAAAAGAATTAGCTGAGATAGAGAAATTAAAAAATAATCTTGAAAAAGAATTAGAAGAGAATTCTAATGTAGAACAAAAATACGAGACTGCAAGAATTGAACTTCAGGAAATATCTTTGCGTACAAAAGAAAATGTAAATTCAGAAATTGCTTTTAAACAGAGAGAGTATGAACGTTTAAAGATTTCCTTGAAACAACTCTCAAGAGAAGAAGAGGATGTTAAAGAAGAGCTTACAGGTTTTAAAAAGAAATTTGATGAAAAAGAGAAGATACTTGAAAAGAAAAAGAAACAAGAAGAAGAACTAATTCAAAAGTTCCAGGCAATGATAAAAGAAAGGGATGACCTTCAGGCAAAAATAAGAAAAGATGATCAAGACACTCTTATAAAAAAGAATTTCATATATAATATAGAACAGGAAATAAATAATGTCAAAATAGAGAAAGCAAAGATAGATGCAGAGATAGAGAATTTAGAATTAGATATGCTTAATTTTCCTGATATAGAGACTATTAGAGGTTCTAGGGAATTTTTAACTGAAAAATTAGCAAAGATACAGGAAGCATTTTCTCAGATAGGTCCTGTAAATATGCGTTCAGTTGAAGTCTATGATGAAATAAAAAAAGAATACGATGTAATAAATGAAAAAGCAAACAAGATAACAAAAGAAAAAGAAAGCATCCTAAAGATAATCCATGATATTGATGTAAAGAAAAAGAAAGTTTTCCTTAAGACTCTCGGAGAATTAAATGAGATATTTTCTAGAAATTTTGCACAAATAAGTGTCAAAGGACAGGTTTCTCTTGAACTTGAAAATCCTAAAGAACCTTTTGAAGGAGGAGTGGGAATATTAGTTAAAACAGGACATGGTAAGTATTTTGATGTTACTTCTCTTTCAGGAGGAGAACAAACAATGGTAGCACTCTCATTAATATTTGCGATACAAGAGCTTAATCCTTATTGTTTCTATATATTGGACGAAATAGATGCAGCTCTAGATAAAAGAAACTCAGAACGTTTAGGAGGACTCTTAAGAAAATACATGCAGAAAGGACAATATATTGTTATAACTCACAATGATGAAGTTATCACAAATGCTACAAATCTTTATGGTATCTCGATGCATGAAGGCATAAGTAAAGTTGTAAGCCTTAAAGTATAATTTATATTCTTAAACTTTGTCTTCCAATCTTTTATTTAACTCTTCTTTTGTTTCAGGATTAAGATGCAGAAATTCAACCATTGCAGCATAATATCTAATTGCAACCTCTCTTATCTTTTCTTCTGGATGATTATATCCAATTATTTCCAAGGCATGCATTAAATGACAATAATAGTGCATAGTACAATATTCTAAATCTCTCTGAAATTCTTCAAGTGAAGGAAAAGGCAAGTCTTTCATATAGTCTGTAGAAGGGTCTGCATTATTCTGAGTAATTCCTCTTAACCACCTATTAATAATTTTTACACTTCCAGGTCTAGAACTATCTGGACCCCTCAAAGAAGAAAGTACTACGCTTTGTTGCTTCCAAGGTAATTCACTCATCCATTCTTGAAGAACAAATCCTTTACCCATATTTATTAACTGTCTATTCTATTTAAAAGAATTGTTATGATTAATTATAATTTAATTTTTTCAAAACAATTAAATAAAAGTTATGCTTCTATATTTAATGGATCGTGAGGGGTTAATTAAGAGTTTGAGGGCTAAAGGATTTAAAGATAACATAATTCAAGCATTTTGCAATGTTAAAAGAGAGGATTTTGTAAATGAAGGATTCCAGAGATTAGCTTATGAAGACATTGCTCTGCCTCTTACAAATGACCAAACAATCTCACAACCTTCAACAATAGCACTAGTACTCTCTCTTTTAAAACTTAGAGAAAATCAAAAAGTATTGGAAATAGGTTCTGGATGTGGATACACTCTGGCACTCATAACAGAGATAATAGGAGAACAAGGAAAAGCCTATGGTGCAGAGATTGTAAAAGAATTAGCAGACCTCTCAGTTGAAAAACTAAAAAAATACTCTAATGTTAAAATATATAATAAAAATGGGAAAGAAAAATTTGAAGAAGCCCCATTTAATAGAATTTTAATAAGTGCAGCTCTAAAAGAGATACCTCATGAAATACTTGACCAATTAGCAGATAATGGAATAATAGTTGCCCCTTTAGGCTCAGGATTTCTTCAGACTCTAACTGCAATAAGAAAAATCTCAGGAAAATATATTATTGAAAAAGAAATACCAGGATTTATGTTTGTCAAATTTATTGATTAAATTTTAAAAAAGAAATGGAGAAAGACTAAATAAAAAATAAAAAAAGAAAAAAGGAATTTAGTAGTAACTTTCTCCGAATTCTTCAGTTTTTTGTGGTTTTCTACCTAATAGTACAATCAACACAACTAGCAATACTAAAAAGATTATTGCTAGAACAACTGTTAAGACAACAATTGGATTTACAGCTCTTCCTTCAGCTTTCAAGTTAAGAGTAACTTTCTCTACAACTTTGTTATTAGAGAAAACATTAACATCGAAGTTGTATTCTCCTTCTGATTTAGCCATAGCAGTTACTGTAACTGTTTTGCTTGATCCAGCTGGAACAGCAACAACAGCACTATCAACACTTGAAGAAACTTCGCCATTAGATTCTGCTACAATTGTGTATACAAGTAAACTATCTGTTGGGTTTACAAGCAACAAACTGTATTCAGCTTCTTGACCAACTGCAACTGTCTTTTTGTTACTTGTTACAATAACGTTTTTAGGCAAATTGTTTTCTATAGCAATTTGTCTAACGAATGTTGATTCAACATCATCGTTTTCAACAAGTACTTCAAGGTTATAGATACCAGCTTCAACTCCATATGGAATTTCTAGGTATATTCTACCACTAACTGTATCTTCCTCTTTACAGTCTTTAGTGCAACTTTCTTTTGTTACAAGGTCTCCAAAATAAGCTGTCTTTTTAACACCTAATGTTGGAATTCCCACAGTTACATACAAATCTTCCAAGTCATTGTATCCCATGTTCTTAACCAATATATCAACTGGAATTGTTTTACCAGCATTAACTGATTGAGCAACACTTATAGATTTAACAACTGGGTTGTATGAAGGTCTTTGAACTCTTAAAGCAATGTTTTCATATTCTGACTCATAATCTGAATTCCAGATTCTAACTGAAAGTTCTAAGTCATCAGATGTAACATCCTTAAGTTCAAATGGAACTTTAAGTCTCAAAGATTTTGTATAAGTATGTCCAGCTTCTACATCAAAAGAACCTGTCATAGCTTCAACACTATCCTTGTCACCTTCAAGTTCAGCTTTTATTCTAACGCCTGTTGTAGTTGCAATAGATGTGAAAGTTACTTTAACAGTAACATCTTCACCAGCTATAACACTCGGATTGTTGTTGATGTTCATTCCATCAACTTCAATTGTAACACATCCTGCAAGAGGAGCATCACTTGGAGTTGTTATAAGTGTTCCGCAACATTCACAATCAACATTAGTTGTTGGTTCGCATCTGCAAACTTCAGCGCTAGCTATAGTAACCAAGAACAATACCATTGCGATTGTACAAAGAGAAACCAAGATTTTCTTTGTATTCATTTTTGCTCTCATTTTATTTAATTGCGTAGAAAGTTTTTTTCTACAGTATTTTAAGGGTAGAAGCAGTTTATAAAGTTTACGATTGTAGTAATTTAAGAGTTACACCAAAGTAACTGGGTGTCAGTACATACAGTGAACAATTATAATATCTCAAAATAAAAGTCAAAATATCCTGTTACTTAATGTTACCCATTGTTACTAAATCTCGTGAAAAATAAAAACAAGATAAGGATTTCTCCTTACCTTGAATTATCATAAAATTAAAAACTTAATAATTTAATATTGTTGCTTGTTGCAGCAAAATTTCTTGCAACAAGAACCTTACATCCTACATCTTCAGCTGAATCTATAATAGAACCTGTTACAGTTCCATCAAGAACAATTGCATAAGGTTTTTCATTTACTCTTCTTAAACTTCCACCAAATCCTCTAACAGATATTTCTTTTATCTTATTAAGAGAATCATCTAAAAGAACAGCTCTTCCAGAATCCTCAATTTCTCTCAAAATCTTTTTTAGCTTTTCTTTTTCTTCATCACTTAATTCTTTTGTTCGTGAAGATCTTTGAAAACCATTTCCATTATTCTCTCTTCTTTGCATACCTTCTCTTTTAAGATACTCGTTTAATGGAACTTTCTTTCTTAAATTCATAAGAATTTCTTTTCCTGCAAGTTCTTCAACTTCTTTTCCATCAGGTGCCATTACAATGTAATCTACATCAGCATTTTCTGAGACATTTTGAATTATAAGTTTTCCACCTCTATCTCCATCAACAAAAAGGGTTATCTCTTTTTCTTTTCCAAGTTCTCTTATTGCATTAGGCATTTTAGTACCATTCATAGCAATAACATTTGTAACACCAGCTCTTAAAAGATTAACAACATCTGCTCTTCCTTCAACAACAATTATCTCTTTTCCAGAGATATTTCCACATGGTAATTTTTCATCTCCATACTCTTGTATGCTTGAAGTCTTTGCAGAATCCTTAATTTCATTTGAAATCTCTCTTGAGTCTGTAGAACCTTTGATTTCAGACATAAGTTTCTTAGCCCTTTCAAGAATATATTCTCTCTTGCTTCCTCTCACATCTTCAATTCTTTCAACCTCAATCTGAGAGTCACTTGGGCCTATTCTTTCTATTGTCTCAATTGCAGCAGCTATTAAAGTTGTTTCAGATTGGTCAAGAGCAGTAGGAATTTTTATTTTACCAACAGTCATCTTGTCTCTTCTTTCTAAATCAACTTCAATTCTTCCTATCTTTCCTTCTTTTTGCAATTCTCTCATTTCCAACTCAGCACCCAATAAACCCTCTGTCTGCCCAAATATAGCACCAATTACATCAGGTTTTTCTAAAGCACCTTCAGCTGTAAAATTCGCATGTATCATATATTTTATTGATACTGGACTTATTTTTGCCATTTTTTTTCCTATTTATTTAATTTATTTGAAATCTAATGATTTCTAGAAAAATATCGCCTTTATTTTTCAGCATATCAAGGCTTATTGCCTACCTATTTCTAGGATTTTTAACTCTCAATCCCTCTGTTGACCCTAAATTAAGTCAGCAAGACTCTCGAATTTGAATGTGATGTGATATCGTGATAATAATTGAATACGATACTTTTCAAAATATAGTAATTTAGATAGTTTAAAAGTCCTTCGGTTACCTCAAAAAAACTAGATTTTATCTTATTTCTAATCAAAGAATACGCCTAGTAATAGAATCATAAGCATAAATTATACCTTTCTTAGAAGTTTTATAACCTGTATCTTCTACAATTGCATCAATAGGCCATCTTAAGAAATTCATTTTTGCTTTAGAAAACTCTTTTTCCAGCATATTTATCGCTTCATTACCATTTTCTGCAGCAACAGTTGCAACTGCACTTGTACCTGGACCATCTTTATAAAATAAACCATAAATAGTATATTCTAAAGGATTAGACTTAGTCAAGGCCTTTCTTTTATTATGAACTCCCTTGTTAAAATCTCTTTTGTATTTATCCATAATTAATTCAATTAACTTAAATTTAAAAATTAAACTATAATCAAAGATATATATCTATTTTATCTTCTTCTGCTCAAAACAGACGACTCTCTAAATTTACCCAATTGCTCATACAATGTCAATAATTTACTTTTAATCTCAGCTCTTTCCTGTTCACTTATTTTCATACTAAGAAGTTTTTCATAAACTTTAACAGCATGGTTTCTTCTTGATTCTTTTTCATACTGTTCTGCTTGTTGTTTATAAAATTGTTTTATATCTTCATAAATATCTGCTTTTCTTATTATTGTAACTTCTTCCATAGCTCTCCTCATAACAGCATCTGCTTCATCAAATCGTCCTCCTTGTATGTATGCCTTTGTTTCTTTTATAAGATAATCTCCTCTTTCTTGTGCAGAGAGTGCTAAAGTTGAAAGATTACTGTAAATTTTAGCCACATCATTGAACATTCTTTTTGATTCATAAATTTCTATAAGTTTCATAAAAGCAAATTTCTTCTCATGTAAAGGAGGTTTTTGAGCAATAAATCTGTTAAGATAATCAATCTGAATAAAATCACCTTTTCCCTTAAGCTCTTTTTCTATCTCACTCTTAGACATCCCTTTAGTAAGCATAAATATTAGAATACTCGAGGGTTTTTAAGTATTGTTAATATTGAATTTAAGACGAAAAAGGATTCCTAAGGTATTTTCTGCAAGCTTTGCATACTTTATCCATAGCACCACTAACAGGCCCTTTAAGTGCAACAGATAATTCTTCTAAACCAGAATATAATTGTTTTCTTCCTAATTTTCTATCTCCTGTTTCTTCTCGTTTATACTCCTTAATCATCTCTTTAAAACACTCTCTCTGATAAAAATAATTTGTACCAACAAACTCTTTAGCAAATTCTTCTGGACTCAGTCCCCTCATATTTTCTGGGTATTTAGAACACTCATATTCTTCAGACATTTAATCTTTCTCCCTAAGTATTTTTTTTATCTGTTCATATTTTTCTATACAATTATAGGAGTTATAAGGCTCTCCTCCAAGATCATATTTTGTCTCACATCGTCCAACCAAATATCCAAATTTTATTGCTTTTGTAATCAAGGTTCTTTGAGATGGTTCAAGATTCTCTTGCTTAAGAAGATTTTCTAATTCTCTTCCAAATCCATTTATTTCTTTTATATCATTCGTCATTTTGATCTATATCCATAGGAGAATAATTACTCTTTAACATTCTAGTCAATCTCCCCTCCTTAACATGCCTCTTTCTAAGATTATAAAAGAAATTTCTAGTATAAATATGGTCTGCACCCAAACATAAAAACTCTAGAAATTCATAGGTATTTGGTCCAATTTCTATTTTACCCTCTTTATTTTTTTCAATTATTTCTCCCCTATAAACTTCATTCAACTTAATATATTTATTTACAATTTTTCTGAAATAAGCTTCATCTCCTAGTTCAGCAAAAATCTTCAATGACTTTGCAAGATTAATATAATTTACTTCATTTAAATTTCTAATATTTTCAAATTCATCTAAAAATTGTTTCGTGCCCCGCATAGTATATTTAGTTTTCATTAAGAATTACTTTTAAATGTAGTTTAAATACTTAATGTTTCCTTTTTAATATATCATAAATTTTTCAAAAAATTGTACAACTGCTGGAATAAAATTTGAAAGAATATCATTTTAAATTTTTTAGAATTTATTTGATTAAATTTTGTTAAATTTTTTAAGTTTATTTTATAGAAAAATCACCTATTTATTTCTTTTTTACGATTTCCAAACACATACCAGCAGCTACTGTAGCTCCAGCATCTCTAACTGCAAATCTTCCCATAAATGGATTTTCTTTAGCAGTTTCTAAACATAAATTTCCTTGTGGTCTTATTCTTACTTTAGCAACATCTCCGTTCTTCAAGAAATCAGGATTCTGTTTTATAACTTGTCCACTCTTAGGATCAATTTGTTCTATTAATTCTGTAAATTGGCAAGGTACTTGAGCTGTATGTATGTGGAATACAGGAGTATATCCTTTAGCCAACACAGTTGGATGATTTATTACAGCAATCTGAGCAATGAATTCTTCAACTATTGGTATTGGAGCACTTGCTTCACAAATAACATCTCCTCTTGCAATATCTTTCTTTCCTACTCCTCTAATATTAACACCTACATTCATACCAGCAGGAGCATCAGGCAAAGTTTCATGATGAGCTTCAATAGTCTTTACTTCCCCTGGAATTCCAGTTCCAGATCTTCCTGGAAGAACTATAACTTTCTGTCCAACTTTCATTATACCAGTTTCAACTTTTCCAACTGGAACAGTTCCAATTCCTGTAATTTCATATACATCTTGAACTGGCATTCTCATTGGTAAGTTTGTTGGTAATTCTGGAGCAGGGAATAAATCTATTTGTTCCACAACACTTGGTCCTTTATACCAAGGCATCTTATCAGTTTTTTTGAAAATATTATCTCCTTGTAATCCACTAACAGCCAAGAAAGGTGTGTTATCTGGATTTATTCCAACTTGTTTTAATAATTTAGAAACATCTTCTTTAACTGTCTTGAATCTATCTTCTTTATATTCAACAGCATCCATTTTATTTATAGCAATAGCAAGATTCTTTACACCCATTGTTCTTAAAAGCCATAAGTGTTCTGTTGTTTGTGGTTGAACTCCAGCAGGAGCAGCAATAACTAAAAATGCAGCATCTGCCTGTGAAGCACCAGTAATCATGTTTTTAACAAAGTCTCTGTGTCCAGGTGCATCAATGATTGTGATTTCATATTTTTGAGTCATTAATTTTTTGTAAGATAAATCAATTGTAACTCCTCTTTCTCTTTCTTCTTTAATATTATCCATTATATAAGCAAATTCAAATCCAGCTTTTCCGTNNTCAAACATTAATCTACCTACACAAGTAGACTTACCAGCATCAACATGCCCTACAAACACTACATTCATTGTTGGTTTTTCTTTTGCCATTTTGTTACCTTAAATAGATTCAGTGAAATATTAATTTCACTTTAACTATAAATTAGTTAATAAAAAAGTTAGTTTATAAACTTTTTGATTTTATTTCTTATATATTCTTTTACAGAATTTATGAAATTCTAATTTATCAACGGAAAATACTTTCCAAACTGTTACTTTTCTTAATTTTGTCTTCTATAGTTGATTCAATTTTATCTTCTATATTTAACTCAGTTTCGTTTTTAGAATCAAATCTAAATGGATGCCAATCTCCAGTGTTAATTCCTTTTCCTAAGTAAGAACCGATGTAAACTTTCCAAAGTATTGCAAAACTCAAATAACCTACTTGTACTAAATAATTAGCCAAAGCTTTTCTATCTCGAGGTTCTTTAAGATTATACCAAGGATTTTTCCCTTTTCTTAATTTATATTCTCTCACAGTATGAGTAGCTAAACCAACTCCAGGAATATAATATGGAATTTTTTTCCAATTCATATAAAATATATATTAAAAAAATTATTTATAAATTTAATCTTGAATATTCAATCTATAAAAAATATCCTTATACCTTTTTGCAACATATTCAGGACTCAAATTTTTTATAATATTTCCTCTCTTATTTATTTTATTAATATGTCTTTGTCTTAAATCTTTTTTAAAAAAGTTTTCAAAATCAACACCTATCTTGTGATTATTTCTATCGCGAACAAGAACTCTCCCAATATAAGGAAATCTCAAATTAGCAGTTATTATAGAAAATTTGTGTGCTCCTTCAGAATAATATAAAATATCATTCCCTTCTTCTCCTTCTACTTGATATTTTATTGTAATTATCCTCTTATCTTCTCCACTATCTTCCTGAAATGTTAAATTAACTTTAGGTTCATTTGAATTTGATGCAAGTCTTTCAAGATAATTATATCTGTTCAATTCACTTTCAGTAAAGATAATTTGTGGTAATTTAAATGTAATTTTTTCCATATGATTTTTTCAAGAAATAAATGATTTAAAAAATTTACTGTTTACTGATTCTCAGCTAATCCTTTTCTATCTCTAATCTTCTTTATAACATCTGCTTGTAATGCAACAGGTATTCTCTCAAAGTGCTGATCAACTAGCGAAGATGTTCCTCTTCCTTCAGTTGCACTCCTTAAATCAGAACTCCATCCAATCATTTCAGCTACTGGAATCTTTGCTTTTAATTGAGCTTGTCCAGCTTCCTGAGTCATATCTAAAAGTTGTCCTCTTTTTCCACCAACAAGTTTTGTAGCAGCACCCATAAACATTTCTGGAACTTCAATTAAATGAATTTGTAAAGGTTCAAGAAGAGTAGCATTTGCACTTTTCATTGCTTCAGTTATAGCTTCTCTTACAGCAGGATAAACCTGAGCCGGTCCTCTGTGAATAGCATCTTCATGAAGTTTAATATCTTCAAGTGTTACTTTCATTCTCATACAAGGTTCTCTTGCCAAAGGTCCTTGATCCATAACCATTTCAAATGCATCCAGTATCATTTCAATAACTTCACCAATATGAACTTCTCCTCTTGTCTCGTCGAAAAACATATTTCCTTTATAGATATCTTTAACATTTCTTATTTCATCACTCCCCCATCCAATCTTTGAAAGAGTACTTACAACAACATCATTTCTTTTCTTCATTCTTCCTTCTGGAAGTTCTCCTTTATCAATTAAATCAGATAATTCATCATCAAGAGGTTCAACTCTGATAAAGAAACTATTGTGCTTATTTGGACTTTTTCCTTCAAATGCTTGTCCTGAGCTCTTTCCAACAGATTCTCTATATACAACAATTGGATTAGAAGTTTTAACATCAAGTCCTTTTTCTGTTTTAATTCTGTTCTCAATTATTTCAAGATGCAATTCTCCCATTCCAGAAATTAAACTTTCCCCTGTTTCTTCATTAATAGTAACTTTAATGGAAGGGTCTTCCTTTGAAACTTTTCTTAAGATTTCAATTAGTTTAGGTAAATCAGCTGTTTTTATAACTTCAATTGACTTTGTAATTACAGGTTGGAATATGTGTTTTATTTCTTCAAATGCAGTTTGCTCTTTGGTTGTGATTGTTTCACCAACATCAAGATTTAATCCACTTACTGCAAGAACATTTCCTGCAGGAACACTCTCTAATTGTTCTGGTTTTATACCATTATAAACCAAAACCTGTTGAATTTTACCTGGCTTTTTTGCATTATTTGCATAAACATCCATTCCACTCTTAAGTGTACCAGAATATAATCTACCAGCAGAAATTTCTTTTCCTGAACGAGGATCAATAACAATTCTTGTTATAACAAATCCAAGTTCTCCATCTTTATCACATTTAATCAAATCTTTCCCAAAATCACTTTCCAAATCTCCTCTCCATATTTTAGGAATTCTGTAAGATTGAGCTTCTATTGGATTAGGTAAATGTTTAATTGCCATATCTAAAATAACTTCATATAGTGGCGCATGTTCCCATACCCATTTGTCTCTCTCTTCATGAGACAAAGTTCCATCATATAATTTGTAAATATCTTTGAAACTTATTTTTTTCTTCATCATAAATGGAATTGACAAAGCCCAGTTTTCTCTTGCAGAACCAAATGCAACACTACCGTCAGTAACATTAACTTTAAACTTGCTTGCAAATTCCTTTTCAGCAATCTGGTCAATTAAATGATTGAATTTTTCAATTATTTTTTTGAAACGTTCCTGCATTTGTTCAGGAGTTACTTGTAATTCATTGATTAATCTGTCAACTTTATTAATAAAAAGAACAGGTTTAACTCTTTCTTTAAGAGCCTGTCTTATAACTGTCTCTGTTTGTGGCATTATTCCTTCAACTGCACACACTAAAACAAATGTACCATCAATAGCTCTCATAGCTCTTGTAACATTTCCACCAAAATCAACGTGCCCAGGAGTATCAATTAAATTAACCAAATATTCTTCTCCTTGATAATTGTGAACCATAGAAACATTTGCAGCATCAACAGTCATTAATCTCTCTTGTTCATCTGAATGTTGCCATGTTGCCATACCCTCTTCCAAATCTCCAGCATTCTTTGCAGCCATCATACCTGCAGCAGCCAGCAAATTATCTGTAAAAGCTGTCTTACCATGGTGAATATGTGCACTTGTAGCTACATTTCTTATATTATTCTGATTAGAAACCAATCTTCTAATCTTATCTAAACTTGTTTCTTTTTCTGCCATTTTATGTTGCTAATTATTAAAGTTGATAAAAATAGTTTTTAAATCTTTTCAATATAATAATTACTGTAATAATAAAACATATGAAGCTTAACGAGCAGAATCAGCTTGAGCTTCAGATTACTTCTGTTCGAAGAATGAGAACACCGCAACAAAGTGAGGACTTATGAATATGAAGCTTAACGAGCAGAATCAGCTTGAGCTTCAGATTCTTTCTTCTTCCTCACAGCTAAGCTTTCACCATTATTCTCAGCAGCCATTATTATTTCTTCTGCTAGAGCCTGAGTAATTGTTTTTTTCTTATTGAATGCTTTGTCAGATGCTCCATGAACTAAATGTTTAAGTGCAAGATTAACTCTTCTTACTGGAGAAACATCAACTGCCTGAGGATATCTTGCCCCACCATATTCAATTACTGTTGTTTCATCTCTTGGAGCAGAATTTTCAACAGCTCTTACCAACACTTCAACAGGATTCTTGTTTGTCTTTTTTTCAATTATTTCCAAAACATCAAGGGTAATCTTCATATTTTTAGTGTATTTTCCTGTTGCATTTCCCTTTTCAAGTCTATGTTTCTTACCTCTATGTCCTGCAACTGAAATTTTATTCATTAATCTCTCAACAATATTCACTTTTGTTTGGCTGAATTTTCCAACACCTCTACCTTGATTTTTAAGAACTAATTTAGGTTTCAAATTAATAGCAGATTTTAATCCTTCATCCTGTATCTGGATTGTAGAAATGTCATATCTATCAAATATCTTTAAATTGGTTGTTTGCTCACTCATTCTTACTTTCTATAATCTTTTGAAGATCTGATTTAATTTGGTTGAAACTAGGATGATAGTTTATCACAGATAACATTATTTCACTTGGTTCTTCACAACATCTTTGAAGAACAAATCCACTAGGTTTTTTTCTACCATTAGTCAAATAAAGTTTTCCATCTACTCCAAATGAATTACCAGGATGTAACTCCTTATGGCTATTCAGATATTTTTTAACATCTTCGTAATATCTCTCGTGAAATTTTATTTGTTCAGTCATTTTATCTTCTACCTTTCTGTATCTTTCCAAGCCATAATCTTTCGAGAGGCTGGTCATTTACTTTAATAACAGCATATCTAACTCCAGGAATATCTCCTTTACTTCTTCCTTGTTTTCCACCAATTCTTTCAATCATAACTTCATCGTGTTCATCTATAAACTTCTGAGCTAAATTACCTGGAATAAATGCAGTAACGGTCCTTCCATTCTTTGTAAGCTGGACTTTGCAGCACTTTCTCATTGCTGAATTTGGCTGTTTAGCTTCTTTTTGAACTTTAGAAAGAACAATTCCTTTAGCCTGATTTGCACCTTCTAAAGGATCAGATTTAGCATAAAGATTTAGAGTTCTAACTTTAAATTTTCTATCTTTCCATTGGAATTTCTTCCTATCTTTCTTTTTTTTAATTGCACTTTTTAATCCCATTTGAATTATTAATTATCTATTATCAGGAAATTAGTTTAAAAACCTTACCTATCTTGTTTTATATTATATTCCATTGCGTAAAAATAAAAATATTATTTAAATTATCCTGAAATCCTTTTTAAAAAAATCTTTTGTTATCTTCTGCATTTCAATTAATCTTCTTTTTTCACGACCAATTAATGCAGCCTTACTTTGTGCTCCAGCATTTAGAACAATTTCATTCTCAGAGATTTCTAAATCCTTAAATGTAACTGGACTCACAACTAACTCAATAAATTTTTTTATATCTTGAGAACTATTAGGTATTGCAATTACTTTCACTCTCTTTTTTATTATCTCGCTTATTCTCCTAAGATTTCTAACTTCTGGACCAATTGCCTTTGAAACAAGTTCTTTTGGTACACAGAATATAATTGTATTATTATATTCAAAACAATAGTGTGTTCTTATACCTGTGACTCTTTCAAAAAGATTTAGATACCTTAAGTCTTTCATATCGAGTGTATTAACCATTTTTATTAAATAAGAAATGCTTTTATAAATCTGTCGATGACAATTTAATCACTTATTTACTTTATTGACAATCTTTGAATCTGCTGTCTTTTTTTCAGATTCTTTTTTTGTTAAAGGTCCAATTACTTTAACAAGTAATCCCGGTAATCCTGTTCCAACAGGTACTGGTTGATTTAATATAATATTCTCTATTACACTCAATAATTTATCATTTCCACCTTTTACTGTAGCCTTAACAAATTGAGGTACAGGTGTTTCAAATGTAGCTCTTGCAAGTATAGATGACTTCTGTGCAATAATTCCCATTCTTGTAACTCCTTTAATATCACCTGAATTGGTCATAGCGTCGGTAACAAGTTTCAAGTGTCTTATATCAATATCTAATCCCTGTGACTTAAGAACTTCAGTTATCTCGTGCATTAGTAATTCTCTTGCAACCTCTATTCCAAATATCTCAGCAACTTCATAGAAATCATTTGAAATTGTTTTATAAGAATTAACTTCCTTCATAGCTATAATCTCTTTAAGATTTGTTCCAAGAGTTGTTATAACAAAATTGTTATCTCTCTTTACAACCAATATCTGTTCAACTCCTTTAACTCCTGAAATTATTGTTTCTTTAAGTTTTTCTTTTAACTTATACAAATCTTTAAACCCAATTTTATCATCAGCATCTAAATAGATATAATCTTGCTTTTCCTTAACCTTAAATCCTAGTTCATTTAATTTCTCAACTACTTTCTTAACTGTAGAATGTGCTTGTTTTAATCCTTCTTTATCTACTTTTATTTCTATCTTCCTTGCACTAAAATCAACATTAATTTCTGATGCAATTTCTTTAAGCTTGACTTCTTTTATTTTCTCAGCAACAAATCTTGCACCATCTTCAGTATTGAATTCTTTATTGAGATAAATTTCCATCTTAGGAGAAGAAGGTTTCTTTCTTGCATCGAATATTTCAATTAATCTTGGTAAACCGGTTGTAACCTGCATTTCAGATACTCCTGCCATGTGGAATGTTCTCAATACCATCTGTGTTGAACCTTCACCAAAAGATTGGGCAGTAACAATACCTATTGCTTCACCAGAATCAAGTTTTTCCTTAAGATGTAATTTAGTTACATCAATTCCATCATCACCATATTTGAATTCAATTATATTATTATTGCTATCCCTCACTGTCTCATCATACTCTACTCTTAAATCTTGAAGAGCACTAGCAAGTCTTCTATATAAATAACCTGATTTAGGAGTTCTTAAACCAGTATCCATAAGAGAATCTCTTCCTGTAATTGCCTGGAAGAAAAATTCATCTGGTTTTAATCCCCTTATAAAAGAACTCTTAATGAATCCTCTTGCCTTAGGAGATAAATCTCCTTTCTTGAAGAAAGATAATGTCCTATCATTATAACCAAAGTCAACTCTTTTGCTACCAAGAGCCTGCTGTCCAACACAAGATGCCATCTGAGTTATATTAAGTATGTTTCCTCCACCACCTGATTTAATCATACTACTAACAGGATTTTCAGATGGGAATTCTCTCTTTACAATTTCACCTATTTTTGTTCTTACTTCATTAAGAGTTTGAAGTATTCTAATTTCCCTTGATTCTTCCTTTGTTTTACCGGGAATTAATTCAAGAGTTCCGTCTTTATCTGAATCAATTATTTCCTGAGTTTTCTTCTGAGCTTTTTCAATAACTTCCTCGCAATGTTTAAGAATATCCTCATTTAAATCCAAATCATTAACTGCTATGGTTATTCCTCTTCCACTTAAATAATTTTTTCCTAAATTGAATGCTCTCTTTATTGTCTTGAATGTTTCTTCTCTTCCTATTGTTTTATCAAGAACTTTAACTAATTCCCCATCTTCACTTCCAAATGCAGTCTTATCTATAACTCCTTTTACAATTTCTCCATCTTTTATAGTCATAGATTCATTTGAAAAATTAAACTTAGGAAGTATCTTTGAGAAAATTTCTGTTCCAGAAACAGTTTTCTTTGTGAATTGTGCATCTATTTCTGAATTAAAAAGTAGTTGATTTGCATAATCTACTGGAAATTCTTCTAATCCCATTAAATAATTTCCAGTTATTGCATCCCCAATACATCCAATTAAACTAGTATTGTTCTTAGGGGAAATTAAATTTCTTTTAACATCTAAAAGTATTTTTGCTTCAGCTCTAGCTTCTTCATTCTGAGGAGAGTGTATGTTCATCTCATCACCATCAAAATCAGCATTATATGGAGCTGCAGCAGCAGGATGTAATCTAAAGGTTCTTCCTGGAAGAATTCTTACAAAGTGTGCCATTAAGCTTCCTCTGTGAAGGCTTGGATGTCTGTTAAATAAAACAACATCTCCATCTTGCAAATGTCTCTCCACTTGATAACCTGCAGACAATTCATTGATTATTTCTTCTTTTAAATCAACAGAAATCTTCTTTCTTTTTCCATCTGGTCTTATAACATAATTTGCACCAGGATATTCTTCTCCTCTCTGAATTAATTTTTTTAGTCTTTCCAAATTCAAATCATTAACAGTTTCTGCAACAGTTACAATTCTTGCTATCTCAAAAGGAATACCTACTTCATTTATATCAATTGATGAATCAGGAGAAATAACAGTTCTACCAGAATAATTTACTCTCTTACCTGCAATGTTTTTTCTTATTCTTCCTTCTTTACCTTTAATTCTTTCTGTGATAGTCTTTAAAGGTTGACCACTTCTGTGTCTTGCAGGAGGAATTCTTGTAACAGTATTATCAAAGAAAGTTGTAATATGAAATTGCAATAAATCCCATAAATCTTCTATAATAACTTCAGGAGCACCAGCATTTAGATTTTCCCATAATCTTTGATTGGCCCTAATTATATCTGAAAGTTTGTGTGTCAAATCATCTTCACTTCTCTCACCTGTCTCAAGAATAATTGAAGGCCTAACAGTAACAGGAGGAACTAAAAGCGAAGTTAAAACAGCCCATTCAGGTCTGCATGCATTTGGATTTACTCCTATTTTCCTTAATTCTTCATCAGGTATTTTAACAAGCAGTTCCCTTATTTCAGTTGGGAATATTCTTACTTTTCCTCTATAAAATGTTGTTGGCTTATCAAGCCTAACTCTTTCTTGAATTGCCTGACAATAAGGGCATTTTTTTGCATCTTTAGCTTTTTTAGCTCTCTGACTTGGAGTGTATTTTTCTAAATCCTTTTCACTTAACATTAATTTTCCACAATCGTTACAGAAACATCTTAAACCCATTTCAATTAAAGGAACAAATTTCAAATGAATCAATGGTCTAGCCAAATCAATACTTCCTGGATGTCCTAAACATTCTTTTATTCTTCCACCACAAGTCCTACATCTTACTCCAGGATCAACAGCACCCAATCTTAAATCCATTAATCCACCATCAACAGGATATCCATCAATATCATACAATTCAGGCGTAACTATTTTAGCACATGATAATTTTTTAATTTGTTCAGGACTAAATAAACTGAACTTCATTTCTCCTATTTTCTTTCTTATTATTTTTGCCATTTTATTCGTATTTATTCTTTAATTCAAAAGTTGTATTTATATGAAGACCTTGGAGTTCTCCAAGAAGCAATTTAAATGCATATGATACTTCAACTAGTTCAATATCCTCGCTGCTACACATTGGACAATAAGTTTTTTGTCTCACACTATCTTCAATAGCAATTGTTCCACACTTAGTACAAATTGGTAAAACAACTTTGTCTGAATCATATCTTTCTTTTAATAACAATGAAGCTCCATGGGCAACTAATGCTTGCTGTTCCATTTCTCCTAATCTTAATGCTCCTCCTCTTGCTCTACCTTCAATAGGTTGTCTTGTTAAAAGTGCAACTTTACCAGAAGCTCTTCCATGCATTTTATTTCCTACCATATACTTTAATTTTAAGTAATATAAATCTCCTACAAATATCCTTGAAACTATTTTCTTTCCTGTTATTCCATTATACATTGTTTCTTTACCATCAAATCTAAATCCTAAATCTTCAAGTTGTTCTTCAAGTTCTTTCTTGCTTGCTCCAGAGAAAGAAGTGCCATCAACAATCTCTCCTCTTAATGAACCCACTTTACCTGCAAGTAATTCAAGCAAATATCCTACTGTCATTCTCGAAGGCAAACCGTGTGGATTAAATATGATATCCGGTCTCATACCTCTTGAAGTAAAAGGAACATCTTCTTCAGGTACAATCATACCAATAACTCCTTTCTGTCCATGAGATGTTGCAAATTTATCCCCGAGCTCAGGAATTCTCTGGTCTCTTGTTTTAACCTGAACAATTTTATTTCCTTCATTATCTTCTGTAATAAACACTGAATCAATAATTCCTTTTTCTTCTTGCCTCATTGCCACACTTGATTCTTTCTTTGTTCTTATTGAAATTTCTCTTGCTTCAGATAAGAATTTTGGAGGAGACATCTTACCAATCATAACCTCTCCTTCTGAAACTTCTGCTTCTGGAGAAATAATTCCATCATCTTCTAAATGTCTATAACTTGCTTCCATCCTATAACCAGAAGCATCTTTTTCTGGCATAGCAATTTCATCTTTTAATCCACCAGCATAATTCATTTCAATTGCAGAATAAGGTCTGAAATAAAAACTTCTTCCAAGTCCTCTATCAAGACTTCCTTTATTTAATACTAAAGCATCTTCCATATTATATCCCTCATATGCCATTATAGCTACAACAAGATTTTGTCCTGCTGGATATGTATTCAAAGTATCATAAACAAAACTTCTTACTATCGGTTTCTGAGGATATTGTAAAATACTTACATCAGTATCTAATCTGCATAGATAATTTGCAGAATATAATCCAAGAGCTTGTTTCTGGGTTTTTGAACCTCTATTTAATCTTGAACTCTGGTCGTGATTACCATATGGAACAAGGCTTGTAACAGTTCCAAACAATGAAACAGGATCAATTTCAAGATGAGTGTGTTCTTGAGTTAAACTTTCTTCATTAAGTGCAACCAAAGCATTTTCTTCTTCAGCAGCATCCAAATATTCAATAATCCCTTTTTCAATAAGGTCTTTCCATTTGATTTCTCCCTGTTCTATTTGCACCAGGTGTTCGCTCTTAAGTTTAGATGTCCCATTTTCAACAATTATTAAAGGTCTTAAAACTCTTCCTGATTCTGTTGAAATATAAATTGTTTTTATTCCTTCATCTTCTCTGAAACTCATTTGAACAGGAAGTTGATTCTCTCTTCTTTTTTCTCTTATTTGTTTTACAAATTTATTTCCATCATTCACTGTTCCTATAAACATACCATTAAAAAACACATCATAATTTCCAATATCCTCTTTATTTAATTCAAGAGATTCCAAATCTTTCATGAATTTTGATTCATCTAATTCAACTCTTGTTGAAACTCTTGCAAGTATTGCCAAATTCTTTCTAAGACCAATTTCTGTTCCTTCTGGTGTTTCAATAGGGCAGAATCTTCCATAATGAGTAGGATGAAGAGTTCTTGCCATGAAATTTTCCTGATCTCCAGGAAGCATGCTTGAAACTCTTTGTAATTGTGAAATTGTTGCAAGGTAATTTGTTTTATCAATATTCTGGGTTATACCGCTTCTTTCACCAGTCCATGAACCTGTTGCAATTGCAGATTCAACCCTATGAGAAAACAAAGTTGATTTAGCTAATACTTTTATAGAAAAGAATTTCTTTCTCTTAGAAGATTTTTGAAGAGAATATTGTATATCTCTAACTAAAATTCCTAAATTTACTCTAAATAATGTAGCGAGTAAATCTCCAGATAATCTAACTCTCTTATTTGCATAATGGTCTTTATCAGTTCTTAATCTTGGATTTTCTTTAGCAACTAAAAATTGTTTAATAAATTTACAAAGAGTTACAGCTTTTTTCATTCTGTCTTCTTTTTTCTGTCCAATATGAGGAAATAAATATGAATCAATTCTTTGTTTAACTCTGTCAAGAATTTCTTTCTTTGTACCTTGAAGATTTGTCTTTTCAGCAATAAACATCATAGCATCTTCTTTTTCAGCCATATTTGTGTATTCATATAAATTAACAATAACACTATCTGTTTCTTTACCAATATATTTTGCAATATCAGATTCTTTTGTTAAACCCAATGCTTTAAGCAAAACAATTGCAGGTATATCTTTAAATCTGCTAAAAGAAACATTGAAGATACCTTCCTTGTTTTCAGTTATTGTTATAGGTATCCTATAAGTCCCTTTTAATGAGAATAATTTAAGAGTCAAATCTCCTTTTTTGTTATTTTCTATGAAAGGTTGATTTTCAGCTAAATCTTCTGCCATAATCATCACTCTTTCATTTCCTTTAATTATAAAATACCCTCCTGGATCTAAAGGGTCATTGTAATTTGCAACAAGATCCTCTTTTGACATTCCCATAGTATTACAATTTTTACTCTTAACCATAATTGGTATTCTTCCAATTTCCACAACTTCTGAATCAATCTGTCCGTCTTTTTTTACAGTAAGTTCAAGGGTTATTGGAGCAGCATATGTAAGGTTTCTTAATTGAGCTTCAGCAGGAGTTATCAAAGAAGCACTTCCATCAGCTTCTGTTACTCTTGGTTTTCCAACTTCAATTTTACCGAGGGTTATCTCAAATTCTTCATTTGTAATTGTTTCAGAAATTTCATTTACAATCTCTTGAAGTTTTTTTTCTATGAAATTATTAAAAGAAATAATATTAGATTCAACTAATGAATGTTCATTCAGATAGTTTTTAACGATTATGTGTCCTTGTTTTGCCATTTAATTTTTAAACTACAACTCTGAAATACAAATTTATTTTATCTTCTTCTTTTCTTTCAATCTTTATAATATCTCCAACAGCACAATTCATATCTGCCAAGGCAACATCATGAAGAAGAATTTTTGGTAATTGAGATTTAGATATATTATATTTCTTTAACAATTCTTGAACTTCTTTTTCGTTAAGTTTTGTGTGTTTTGGTTGTAGAATGTGCATCTTGAATGTGTAATGTCATTTAATCCTCAGCACACTGGCCACAGGATAAATATTTAACAACTTTGTGATAATAAAAGATAACAAAAATTGGTTTTTAAACCTTTGCATTAAGGTTATACACTACATCCTTTCATAGTACTACTAAAATTTACAAAGAAATTAATAATTACTTTCAAAAGCCCCCAGGTCTGGAGCAGCACCATACCATCTCACACAATCTTCACTAGGATGTTCTCCAGCAGTTGAACAGTGATATCCAGGCATAATCATTCCAGCATCAACTAAATCACTTCCTTGTCTTAAATGTCCAAATGTAATGTCAGGTAAACTTCCATCTGCTTTTCTTGGGCTCATTAATTGAGACATGTCAAGGCTCACAAAATCTTCATCATTTAAACTAACTGGTAAATCCCAACTATTATATTCGTGAATATAATTGTCCCCCTCATAAATTTCTCCAAGTTCATTATCATAAGCAAGATTATTTTTATACATTTCATTAGGAGCAGGTGTAATTCCATTATAATCTAGAATTACAAATCCATGTCCTAAACCATGTCCTGTGCCCTTATATCCATTATGATATGCAAAATTATTAAAGTAATGTCCATTCAAAGGAGCATTTCCTCTATTATTAGGAGAAAATCCATATCCTCCATTAAAAGCTCCAATAGAATTCTTTATAACTCTTGCTAGAGCAAGATTATTTTCATCTCCTCCATATAAAGAAGCATATTTGAATCCACATCCTTCTCCAGACAACATTCCTCCATCAAAAGCCCAACAACTATCAAATTCAGCATATCCTACAGATAAACCTGCAAAACCATTATCTGAAAAATTCCATGTTCTACATCCTTGAAAATAAATACGAGAATTTATAGCGGCTTCACCGTATTGTGCTCCGTTATTATACTGGAATCCAGCCCCGTTTTGCCCAGCAGAACCGGGCTCAGGATATATTGCAGTTCTTAAAGCATCATTTAAATTGTATGAATCACAATTTTTAATTAAAATAGTATCACTATAATTTGAAATTATAAATCCTTCTCCATCTACATTAGATACAACTAATTCTTCAAAAATAATATTTCCAACTCTCCATGCACTTATCCCTTCTACATTTACATTAACGCGTCCCTGATAAACATTTGTTATATGTAATCCTTTCATATGAATATATTCAGTATTCCACATTGCTATTCCTTTATTATAATAACTTATAGATGTATTATGCAAAGAGCAATCAAGAATAGGTATCTCATTTGGATAATTAAAAAATCTTATGTAATTTTCTTTACTCCCTTTATTAAAATCTCTCTCTCCACCAACATTGTTTTTATCACTATAATAAACCCCTCCTCTGAAATAAACAATATCTCCTGCTTGAGCTGTTTTAAAAGATTTACCCCAACTTAAAAAAGGCTGTTCAAATGTTCCAGGATTATTATCATTTCCATCCACAGCAACAAAATAAGTATTTCCTGTTACATTCAATAAACAAACTCCATTAAAACAATATTCTCCATTCGCACAATTCACTTCTCCACAATCAATTACAACATCTTTAATACAAGTTCCATTAACTTGACAAGAATATCCTGTTTCACAAGTTCCACAATTCAATGTTCCCCCACATCCATCACTTACTGTTCCACAAGTTCTTGATAATGCTAAACAAGTTGTAGGAGTACAGACTGTTTCATTTTCATCATCGTTATTAGCACCATCATTTGAACTTTCACTACCAGAACTCCTATCACTAGAACCTCCAGAAGTTGTTTGCTGTTTAATGCATTTATAATTCACACATAAATATCCAGAAGAACATCCACTTCCACATTTTCCTCCACATCCATTATTTCCACATTGTGCTCCATAAGGACAACTAGGAGAACACACAGGAGATAAATATTCATCTTTAACACTTCCTAAAACTTCTTCTCCTTTTTTATTCTCAAATATTGGAGTAACAGATATTTTTTCAATTTTTGAAGCATTCAATGAAATAAACTTCAGAGAAAAAACATTCTCTTGATTTTCAGGAATTGAACCATCTACTTTTATTATTTCAGTTGTTGAACCGTCACTAACTTCAAAGCTCAATCCAACAAATTCTCCTTCTCCAGAATTTCTTTTAACTGTTACATTCAATGTCTTATCATCAACTGTTTTCACTTGAGAAATCTTTAAATCCATATTTTCAGCTAAAACATTTCCTTTTTTCACATCATTTAAATCTTTAACAACAAAAAATATTACAACAGATAAAGCAATTATTAAAACAGAAATCAATATAGCAACAGTTAAATTAGATAATTCTCCCCTCTTTTGCATACATAATCTATAAACAAGAACTTTAAAAAATATTCCATTATAAAAACAAAAACAAAATTAAAACAAAAAATAGCCCCGATGGGATTTGGACCTCACGTACGCTCGACCTAACACCTCATAAATTCGATGTTAAACCCAAAGGTTCAAATCAAATTTAAAAAATTAAATTAAAGTTAATATGGCCCCGATGGGATTTGAACCCACGACACCTGGATTAAAAGTCCAGTGCTCTAACCAGGCTGAGCTACGGAGCCATGATGTAACAGCTTCATAATCTCAGAATGGTTTGTTCGTTAGAACTTTAACCAGGCTGAGCTACGGAGCCATGATGTAACAGCTTCATAATCTCAGAATGGTTTGTTCGTTAGAACTTTAACCAGGCTGAGCTACGGAGCCATATCTCAGAAAAAGATAAAATCACTTTATAAAATTAACCAATACAGAATATATCATCCTGCATTAAAGAAATTTTTGTATTTTTTCACTAAATTCTTCTTCACTCATAGCTCCAACAAAGTTAGTGATAACTTTTCCATCTTTAAACAGAACAAAATTAGGAATAGACGAAACACCAAATTTCTGTGAAATCTCATGTCCATCTTCAACATTAACCTTACCTACTTTTAATTTTCCATTAAATTTTTCTGCAACCTCTTCAACAATAGGCCCCATCATAACACAAGGCATACACCAATCAGCATAAAAGTCAATTAAGACAGTTCCTTCTTTGATAAATTCATTAAAACTACCATTTGTTAATTCTGCCACCATGTTCCATATACAAATGTTCTATTTTTAAAATTGTTGGTTTTTTCTTAAATAAGTTAAGAAAGAATAAAATCCTCTATCTTCTCGATTTATTAAATCCCATTCAGAAAAATTAATTTCTGGAAAAAGAATATCTCCAAAAACATTTTGATTAACTCTAGTTATTTCTAATTTATTTGAAAAAGGCAGGAATTTTTTGTAAATCTCTCCTCCACCAATTATAAAAGAATCTTTATTGTCTGTAAAACCAATTGCCTGTTCTATGTTTCTTGCTAGATATATTCCACTTTGTTCATTTAATGTATTTGAAAGAACAATATTTTTTCTTCCAGGTAAAGGCTTAAATTTTTCACTAAGAGATTCGTAAGTTTTTCTTCCCATAATAACAGGATGATTAAATGTAATATCTTTGAATCTTTTTATATCTTCAGGAATATACCACGGAATTTCTCCGTATTTTCCTATAACATTATTTTTAGAAATTGCTGCGATTATAGTCAAATTCATTTTAAACACACATTTTTCTTGATATTCTCTGATGGTGTTTATAATCTTTAATAGTAAAATCATTAAGTTCTAATTTATCAAAAGGTTTATCTACAATCTCAAGTTTACAAAGCCCTAAAGGTTCATTTGCTAATTGTTCAAGAATTGCTGTTACATGGTCGTAATCTTCCATATTTCCGTCTGCAGGGGCACGTTTATTAATCCATTCAACAATTTCTAAATAACTTGATTTGTCACCTGTTCTTTTCTCTAAATCTCTTGCATCTCTTATTTTTCCTTGAACCTCTTTAAAATTATTTTTATACCACATTGTTCTTTCTCCTATTGAAGTATAAAAATGAGCATCTCCAAATGTATGAACAAATGTTTTAGGAGTCATACCTGCTTCTTTAGCTATAATTTGTGTCAATGCGGCATACTGTGCAATATTAAATGGAACACCCAAAAATGAATCACAACTCCTTTGATAGAGTTCCATCTCCATTTCCCCATTCTCATTTGCAGTTGCTTGAAACAAAAGGTGACATGGAGGCAGAGACATATCATTTAAATCTGCAACATTCCATCCAGTTAAAATATGTTTCTTACCTGTTGGTTTTTTCTTTAAACCCTCAATCATATTTTTTACTTGGTCAATTTGTTCTTCTTTGTAAACTTTACCTTCAAATGGAATAAACTCTCCATCTTTATTTTTCACATATAATTGTTCTTGATTTTCTAAAGGAGAAAATTTACTCCACCTTCTCCACTGCTTTGGATAAATAGGTCCAGCATCTCCCCAAGCCATAGCAAAATCATGATTTTCTTTAATCCTTTTTCCATAATTTTCTTTTGCAACAGTCCATTCTGGAGAATATTTTTGCATTCCCTTAGGATAAATTCCTGCATCAGTCATTTTCTCAAGATTATGTTGAAAAGCATCTGCTCTCCAAACAGGAGAATTATTCTTTTCCATGTATTCGATATTTGTATTTCCTTTTAAAAACCACAATAACTCTGTAAACATGGATTTAGATTTAGCAGGCATTTGTTTTGTTGTGATTAAAGGAAATCCTTTAGTTAAATCATATCTATTTTGATAACCAAATAAAGAAATAATTCCAGAATCTTTGCTTCCCCCTTTAAAATTAGAATATGGAGAAGTTAAAATATCTAATGAATAATCTAAATACTGTTGCACCATTTTTATTATAAAACTAAAATAATTTTCTTTTATAAATACAGTTGAATTCCAATGTATATATTTTACAACTTCTTTATTAATCCAAAACCTCCGTCTTTCTCATGCATTTCCTTAAGAACATCAAATATACTCTTTCTAATAACTTCTCCATTAACTGGGTCAATCATTTCCAAATCAGGGTCTTTGAAATTTCTCAAAATATATACATGTTTATTTATTCCTACAAATCCCTCGTTTTTATCCATCTCTTCAAGTAAACTATCTGGTTCATTGAATGGAGTTTGATTCCAAAAATAATGTTCATATTTGAAACCGTTTGAAAACAAAAAATTGCCTATGCTTGCATCATCAATCATATGCCCTCCATTTTTACCAGGCATTAAGTTTTTTGAAATCTCTTCTTGAGAAAGGTTTATATTATAATTTCTTAAAATAGCTTGCAAAACAGAACAAACACAAAAATCATATTTTTCTTGAGGAGTCACTTGAAATTCTTTCATTTTAATTTTGAATTTCAACCTTACCGTTGCTGGTAACTCTCCCCCCTTGATGTTGTCCAGAATAAGCTCTTTTAATATCTCCGACAACAGCATAATATTCTATACTAAACATTCTTGCACCTAATTCAAAAATAAAATCTTGATTTCCTAAATTTTTTATTCCAAAAGTTAATTGTCCTTTATATCCGGGATTAGTTGAAGTGAAATGCAAACTTATTCCTCCTCTCTGTAATGAACTTCTAGGACAAATCTTAGGTATTAAATATGCTTCAGGAAAATTTTCATCATATTTTATTTTCTCAGCAGGAGAAGAAACTACTTCCATTGTGGTTACCAAATAATATTCTCCAGGTTTAATTGTAAATCTTTTATTCCCATCTTTTCTAACATCTCCAATAGTTTCGGTCTTAGAAGAATATCTTTCTTTAACTCCAAGCAAACTCTCGCCAATAATATTATGAATCTGTCCAATCCTTAAATCCAAAAGACTCCCTTCAGGATTTTTCAATTCTCTCTCACTTAAACCCTCAATTAAGTTGTATTTTTCATTTAACTCAAGAACTTTTAATGCAGATAATATCATTTTTCATTTAAACAATTTTTCTAGTAATTTAATTGCATTTTCTCTCTTATGAGGAAAAGTGCAGTCAGAACAATCCCATACTCTACCATTAATAGTTTCAATATATTTTCCATCAGGAGAATCTATCTTACACTTTCCTTCTAGAATTGTTCTATCATAATTTGGACAATAACAAAAAAAGCAATTTAAATTTTCAATATTATGACACTTCGCATCCAGCCCATAACAAATACATCCATAAGGATTTACATTTTTTTGATTTTCATAGCTATGATTGTCAATAATCTTCTCAATATTTTTATTAATAATATCAGTCGCTAATTCGTGCATTTTAAACAATTTATGCTCCACATCCCCCTACTTTATCTCCACAACTTTTACACTCAAAACAATTAGGTCCTGACTGGAACATTATATTTCCACATCCAGGACATGTTCTTCCACTTACACTTCTTTTTCCATTACCATTAGGTAAATCAAATTCCCCTCCTTCAATAAATCCTCCCAGCTCAGGATCTTTTAAAACATCCTCTACATTCCAATCATTAATATTCATCCTCCTATATGTTCTAAATGCACCATTACTAGCTCCTCTCAAATCATTCAGATTAAGTTTATCTCTTAAAGAAGGTTCAACCATTTCTTTATCTCCTAAATATTCTAACTTTAGAACCTTATAAGCAAAATCCAATGGAGAACTTGCAGTTTTTATATAAGGGTGACCTATTACTAATCCATTTGGTTCAAATTGTTGTCCTTCCCATCCTTCAATTGCATCTTCAAGATTTAAACCTCTTTTCAATGCTTTTGATGTAGATATACCTGTTGTTGTGAGTATTGCTCCAAGTGTTGAACCAGCTTTATAACTTAAAAAAGCTATTTGCCCAGGTCTTCCATCGTCATATTCACTTGTTATAATGTGAAAAGGAGTTCCACCAATCTGCACTTCCCATTCAAAAGCTTTTCTTCTTGTTGGAAGTTCTTCTTTCTCACCTCTATCTAACTTCTTATAACTTTTTCCTTCAAATTCAACCGCACTTATAGGTTTACTATCATTTCTAAAAACAGTAACTCCTTTAAGGCCCAATTCATATCCTTTAATATAACAATCATAAATATCTTTAACTGTTTTATTATTTGGAAGATTATTTGTTTTTGATATTGCACCAGATACAAATGGTTGTACAGCAGCCATCATTCCTATATGCCCATCAATTTCTATACTTCCTTCGGCCTTATCGTTTCCAAATGAAGTATCAAAAATTTGAACATGTTCTGGTTTTACATGAGGAGCATTTCTCATTGTATTATACTTTCCAACAAATTTAGAAATGTCTGCAATTTCACTTTCACTATACTTTAAATTCCTTAAAGCAATCTCAACATCTTTATTAGCTATAACAACACTTCCTCCCCCAGCAAGATTTTTATGTATACTTAAAGACAATGCAGGTTCAATACCAGTAGTACTACAACCCATCAAAAAAGATATTGTTCCAGTTGGAGCGAGAACTGTTGCCTGTGCATTACTAAATCCATATTTTTCTCCATTTTCAAGAACATTCTCCCAAGATTTATAGGCAGCTTCCTTTAATTTATCGTCTCCTACTTTTTCCCACAATATATCATCAAGACTTTTTTTATGTTTACTCATAACTTCAAGCATAGATTTTTTATTGAACTCATAATGTGTAAAGGTCCCATTAGCTTTTGCAATCTCTATAGAAGTTTCATAAACTGCACCAGTCATTAAAGCGGTCAATGCTCCTGCAAGAGCCCTCCCTTCATCTGAATCATAAGGAATTCCTTTTCTAATAAGTAAAGAACCTAAATCAGCGTATCCTGCACCAATAGTAGCAAATTCTGGACTTATCATTGCAATTTCAGAAACAGGATAAGAAGCAGCTTGATTAGCTATATTTTGAGCAATAGAAAATATCCTATAAGAATTCTTATATCCTTCTACATCAAAGCTACCATCTTCTTTAAAAAAATGAGTAAGTCTCTGAGAAAACAAACTACAAGAAGTATCATTCAAGAAGGCATATTCTCCACATGGATTTGTAGATGTCTGTTTTCCTGAATTTTTAGTAGTATGCATTTCTTGTATCTTAGAATCATATTGTACAGCCGGGTCTCCTATTCTCCAACTCCCATATGCAATTTCTTTCAACATTCTATCAGCAGAAAATTTCTTATTTGGTTCCCCATCATTAACATTATATGTTTGTATATCTTCTCCATTTTTAAGTGCCTTAAAAAAATCATCATCTAATCTTACAGAGATATTTGTATTTTGAAATGCAACAGTTGCGTATGCCTCTCCATCCATGCCAGGACCGAAACCATTCTGCATTAAAGTTAATGCTTTCTTATCTTCATTTACTTTAGCCCTTATTACATCCATTGATTCTGGATGTCTATAATCAATACCTAAAAATCGTGCAGCTCTTCTAGTTTTACCTCCTGATTTAATTGAACCTGCAATCTTATCATATATAACTTCAAAACTTACAACCCCTGAAGCTTTACCTCCTCCTGATAAGTTTTCCCCATTACTTCTTATTGAACTTCCATTGTGCCCATTTCCTGAACCTGAACTAAAAATTCCAATTTCATCAATTGACTGCTGAGCAAGACTCTCCAAATCATCTCTCGGACCCCTTATGAAACACGCATGTAATTGAGGATGAATATATTCTCCATTCAAAACTCTTTTTATTTCTCCATTTTCTGGGTTTCTAATATAATTCATTCCAAAACTTCCTTCTATCCCATAAGAATTAAACAACCCAGCATTAAATTGTGTTGGAGAATTAAATGCTCCAATTCCATTTGCCTGTAAAAAGTACAACTCATTTCTAAAATTCTCCCTATCTTCTTCTGTTTTAAAATAACCCAATTTCCAACCTTCATCTGCAAAAAAGTCTCCAACTCTTTTATTAAGATGCTTCAAAGAGAATTCATATTCTGAACCTATTTTCTCTTTAAGCTTCTCCTTCCACTCGCCTTTTATTGGTTTGAAAAAGTATTTGTCTGCAATAATAGATGCTTCAATATCATTCATCCATTCTGGAATCTCAGCATTTTCCATCTCAAACTTCGCCTTACCTGTTTTAAAATCTTGTATTTTTAAATGTCTCTCAGAATATTTAACTGAATCTAAAGGATTTTCATAGTCTTTAGAGAAATATCTCTCAATTGTCAATCCTTCTTTAGGAGAATCCTTATGATAGATTCTTCCAATATCAAATCTATCTAAATATTGTTTTCCGTGAAAGTTATAAATAGAAATTTCTCCATTTAAAATAGCAGAATCTAATTTTTCTTTGCTTAATCCTTCGGTGTTCAACAACCCATAAGAATCATCAATTAAAACATGTCTTTGTTTATCATAAGAACCTAAATACATTGGAGAGTATTTTTTAGATTCATCGTTTAATGAAACTCTCTTATATTTTGGTTCAAATCTTTTTTCTAATTCTCCTATTTTTTCACCCATTTTGCCTCTCTTTTGTCTATAATTTATAATTCATTCACCTCCTGTTTAAAATCATTTATGTCCTGGAATTGTCTATATACTGATGCAAATCTTACATAAGCTACATCATCTAGTTTTTTCAGTTTCTTCATTACTAATTCACCTATAACTGAACTCTTAACTTCTTTTTTTCCTGCTTTCCTTATCTGTTCATCTATTGCACTTATCATCTTGTTTATTTTATCCTGCGGAATAGGTCTTTTTTCAAGAGCCTTTTCAATTCCTGCTTCAAGTTTTTTAATATCAAATTTTTCTCTGCGACCATCTTTTTTTATAACATATAAATCAGTCCTTTCAATTCTTTCATATGTTGTAAATCTTTTTTTGCATTTTAAGCACTCTCTCCTCCTTCTTATCCCATCAGGAGAAGTTCTTTTATCTGTAACCTTTGATTCTTTATAATTACAATACGGACATATCATATCTTTTTTTACCCCCCAAACCATATACAATATATTGTATATGACATCCCTCTTAATTACCACCTATTGTAGTTAAGATGAAGTTCATAAAAAGCACTTATATTTAAACTTTAGTAATCACTAATTCCTTCAACACCAACATACAACTTTTTCCATAGAAAATTTTAACAAAAAGCTTTACCAACATTTTTAAAGTTTAGAATTATCTTAAAAATAGGAGGTGAAAATGGATTATTTAAATGAACTTGCTGCTCAATTAGGAGTTTCTCTTTGGCTATTAGTGGTCATATTTATATGGTCTGCAGTCTGGAAACTTATGGCGCTTTGGAAATCTGCTAGAAAAGAGCATCTTGTTTGGTTCATTGTATTTGCTTTATTTAACAGCGTTGGTATATTAGAGATATTGTATATTTACATCTTCTCTGAGAAACCATGTTGTAAATTATCTAAAAAGCAAAGTACAACAAAAAACAAAAAATCAGAAAAGAAAGCACGAAAAAAAAGAAAATAATTTTTTTAATTTTTAATTTTTATTAGTTCTTTGATTTTATTCCAGTTAGTAATCCCAATAAGAAACCAACTATCAAAGAAGTTATTATAACATTTTTTATATCTGAAAAAAATATCCCTAATTTGGAAACATCCATTTTTCCAAGCATTAAAACAACAGGACCCACACTATTCACAACCTTTACATGAATAAGAAAGTAAATAGAAAAAAACAAAACAAGAGAAAAAAGACTTCCCCATATAACCCATTTAAACTTAGACATATTTCTTTAATTACCTCTTTCTTTTAATATTTTTCTCTATATTTTTCTTCCTAAAAAACAAATCGTGAATAACAACAAAAATAAAACCACAAACAATAGAAAGAACAATAATAGTATTTAATGTAAACATATTTGTATATCCTTCCCACAAACTAGGTATAATTTCAAAATCAACAAAAAGATATAACAATACAAATATTATAACAGAATAAACTAAACCTCTCAAGAAAAACCATACTAATTTTGCCATTTTATTTAGTATCTAAGCAAAGAGTATTTTTAAATTTAATTAAAAAACCAATTGAATAAAATTTAAATAAGTTATCTTACTTAAACAAACATGAGAAAGGTGATAGCAGTTATAATTTTTACAGCATTAATATTAATTCTAGTTACAGCAACAATAGTAATAACTTCTAAAGCAGATAAAGATAAAAATAAAGAACTAAGAGAAAATTTCTTTATAACTTTAAAGAAAAATGTCAATCAATCAGATAATCTTAATCTAACTCATCAAGAAGGAGAGATTATCTGTGAAAATATTCAGCAATTAAAATTAAATGAAACATTCATGAAAAGTATAGGATGCGATACAGAAGAAAATTGCAAAACAGATCATGGAGTTTATTATATAAAAGAATTCAAGTGTATTTATCCATTCACCACAAATAAAACTTCAGTTCCAAATAACCTTCCTTTTGATAGGCAAACTTGTTTAGCTATGAAAGGTATGTGGATAGAAGGAGTGTGCTAATGTCATATAAACTCTCACCATCAAAATTAAATCTTTTTTTAGAATGCCCCTTGTGTTTCTGGTTAAATGAAAAAGGGGTTCACAGACCTTCTGGACCTTTTCCATCTTTACCTGGAGGAATAGACAGAAAATTAAAAATATATTTTGACAAATACAGAAAGCAAGGAAAACTTCCTCCAGAACTCCAAGGAAAAGTAGAAGGAAAATTATATGATAATTTGGAAAAAATGGATACATGGAGAAACGCAAGAAAAGGTATATCTTGGACAGATGAAGAAGGGAACACTCTCTTTGGAGCAATAGATGAATGTTTAATAGATAAAGATAATTTTATAGTAGTGGATTTCAAAACTTATGGAGGTTCCAAAGTAGAAGACGATAAAATAAATTTTTATCAAAATCAATTAGATTGTTACGCATTGCTTTTTGAAAAAAATAAATTAAAACATCCCGGATATGCTTATCTAATATTCTTCATGCCATTAGAAGTAAAAGAAAACGGAAAAATAGATTTTAAAATAGAAGTCAAAAAAGTTAAGGTAGATAGTAAAAGAGCATTAAAAAACTTCAAAGAAGCAATAAAACTAATAAAAAGTGAAAGACCAAAAAACCATTCTGAATGTAAATTTTGCTCTTGGGCAAGAGAAGAATGGAATTCAAAATAATTTAATTATAAAATTAAAGCAAAATGGAAATAACATTAATACTCTTTATAATCTTGTTACTAGTTGGGATAATAATCTCATATCTAATTGGTAAAAAAACAGGAGTTCTTCAAAGAGATAAATATTGGGAAAAAGAATTACCAAATCAAAGAAAACAAGCAATAACTCAATCAAGAGCAGTTCTTGGAGGGCAATTTTCAGAACAACTCTCTCCTTATTTACCCGATTTCAAATATTCACCAACAGAATGCAAATTCCTAGGAAAGCCGATAGATTTTATTTGTTTTAAAGGAATGGATGAAAAAAATATAACAGAGGTTATATTTGTAGAAGTAAAAAGCGGTAAAAAATCCAACAAACTCTCTCAACAAGAAAAGAATCTTAAGGAAGCAATTGAAAAAAAGAAAGTAAGGTGGGAAGAATATAGAGTACCAGAAGATATAACTTAAATCCAAATAAGTTTTTATAAAATATATTACATAATTCAACATGGAAAAAAACTAGGAACAAGGAGATTTTAAGTTTACAGAAATAACACTCTACTTCATAATTGGATTAATTATAATTCTGATTATTGTTGGATTTGTAAAAATTAGTTTCAACAAAAAAATAAGCAAAGAAGCAATTAAAAAAATAGATGAAAACATTGTATTGATACAGTATGTATATTGTGGAAAATCTATGGAAGGTATTTACTTTGAATCATTTTCAAGCGGTTCAGGGGTTCTATATTACGGAGACAGCAACGAATATCATATACTCACAAACAGACAAATTGTTGACTGTGGATATTGGGATGTAGGAGATAGATGCTGGGAAAAATTATGGGAAAGAGCAACAGTAACAACAAGGGATGGAAAAACCCACAATGTAACAAGTATTGGTTATTCTCCACATGAATTAAATCTAGCCCAATTAATAATTAAAAGACAAGAAGGAGAAGAATATTCAACTATTAAAGAAATAGAAAAACCCTCACTTAACCAATATGTCTTAGCTGCAGGATATCCAGAATACTCAGATGATACAGTAAAATTATTAATAAATAAAGGAAAGATAACTGGATTCAAAGAACATATTACAAAAGATAAATTTTCTTATCAGGGAATAGAATCAGATGCATATAAAAATTTCAAGAGCACAGGAGGAGGATTATTTGATGAAAAAGGAAATCTTTTAGGCATAACTATTTGGTCAAATGAATATTCTGCATATGCAATAGATTATCATAATATAATAACATTTTTAGATGGTTTTTCTTATTGTGAAGAAGGACATTACTTTAAATCAGGAAATTGTGTTGAAAAATGTTATGAAAATCAAATAAGAAGCATAATCGATGGATTATGTTATAGAGAAGTCAAAACAACTTGCGAAAATCAAAATTATTATTGCGATGAAGGACAGTATTGTTTCAACAATCAGTGTATAAGTTGCCCTAAAAATACTTATTTATTTGAAGATGGTTTATGTTATTACAAATCAGCAAGGGAAATTCCATACAGAGAGGCAACATATTATAAAATAAACAATACATAATTTTTAAAAACAAACAAGGATTTATCATTTAATAAAAAGAGAAATAAAAATGAAAGAAAAAGAGTATTCTATCTTAACATTATCATCTTTTATATTGGGAATATCAAGTGTATTTATTTTATTGCAATTGGTATTTGGACAGATAATTATAATTTTTCTACCTGTTCTAGTCATAACTTTGGGAATTATGAGTCTACAAAAAACTAATTCAAAAGAAAATCCAAAAGAAAGAAAATTAGCAATAATCTCTATCATACTTGGTGCATTAGGGATAACCATAATCACATTAATGGTAATCTTCGGAGGCTGGAGCCAGTAAAATGAATACAAAACCAACAAAAAAGAAAGTAATAGGAACTATAATAATCTCACTCTCAATAAATATAGCTGTACCATTGATAAATTGGATTATAACTACAATAACTTGGCCATTAATAAGAAAATATATAGAAACAAACCAGGTAGAAGGATTATTTCAACCCCCACTTCTAACTGCTCTTACAAGGTATCTTCTTTCACCATTAAATATAGCAATATTTGTGGTTGAAGTAATTTTAATATATTTAATATGGAGCTTATTCCAAAGGAAAAGAACACCCCAAAAAACGCAAAAAGCATAATTCTTAAAAACCCCTTTTTATAAGTTTTATAACAATGCCCCTAAAGTTATTCAAACACAGAAACAAAGACATTGATTTATTCTATACAAAAGAAATGACAGAAGAAAGAGAATTGTATGATTCTCAAAGAAGAGATGTTGCATGCTGGAGAACAGAAGAGCATTATTTAGAAAAAAATCCAGAGTATATGAAAATAGCAGAAGCTAATTCAAAAAAAACAGGACTTGAAAGAAAAGCAATCTTAACTGCACACGGAATGTGCATTAAGAACAACTGGTTTTATTGCAATGAAGATGTAGGATATCCTATACAACATTGGATAGATGAAGTAGATGGGCAATATAATGTCTTAATCATTGATGTGTGTAATGATAAACAAGCTAAAATAAGTTCAGAAAAATCAGTTGTAATTCATCCAAATGAAAGTGTATCAAACAGAAAATTAATGCAATACAATGTTCAGTTTGATGTCTATATACCGGGCATTGGTTATCTTGATTCTTATTTATTTGAAGAACAATTGAAACAATTGCAAGAAAAATAAAAACAAAATTAATTTCTCTTCTTTTTCTTTATTTTTTTAGCAGTTATTTTCTTTTTAGGTTTCCAAGATAAGATAACAATCCCTATCGCTAAAATAACTCCGACAATTGCTAAACTTACCCATGTCTGAATTACAACAGTATTATACATAAAACAATCTGAATCAGAAGTACATGCATCCCCAATCATTCTTCTTAAAAAATTATTAAAAATCTTAACTACAACTGCAGTTACAACAGCAATTCCAACAATTACCCATCCAACAACTTTATTTTTCATGTTACTCTTTTTTTTATCAAAAAATTATTTTATTTTTATCAGCACCTAGTTCAATTAAGCTTTTTCTAATACTCTCAACAAAACCTGGTGACCCGCAAATATAAAAATATCCACTAAAATCAGTTATTTCTTTTTTCAGAAATGATTTATTTATCTTTTTATTTAAATATCCTTTTCTTTTCTCGTCTGTTAATGAAAAAATAACGTTTTCATTGAACATCTCACGTAATTCCCCTTCACAAATAATATCTTTATGAGTTTTATTAAAGAAAAAAAGTTTATTACTTTTAACTATCTCCTCTCCTAAACTTCTAAAAATACTTAAAAAAGGAGTTATACCTGTTCCACCTGCAATAAAAATTCCAGGTCCAAAATAATTTATTGAACCAAATGGTTCCCTAATTATTACTTCATCACCAGGATTAAGTTCGTGAAGATTTTTTGTTAAACCATTATATTTTTTCACAATAAACTCAATAACCAAATCATTGTTTGTTGAAGTGAATGTAAAAGGTCTTTTCTCATCTCTAAACCTAAGAGTATTTATAGAAAGATTTGTTGCTTGTCCTGAATTAAACACATATCCTTCTGGTTTTTCAATTACAAAACTTTTAACATCATTAGCAACAAAACCAATCTTTAATATTTTGGATACAAATTCCTCTTCCATTTTTCTGTTTATATTTATCAGAGAGTTAGAGAGTATATTAAAATATCGTTTTAATAATTAACCCTCTTTTTTATTTGAATTTTATTTTTATAATCTTCAATAGCCTTTTTTAATGCCTGAGAAGCCATAGCTGAACAATGAATCTTAATATTAGGCAATCCTCCTAAAGCATCAACAATATCCTTATAATTTATTTTTTCAACTTCACTTAATTTCTTACCCTTTGCAAGCTTTGTAATCATAGATGAAGTTGCAATTGCAGCAGCACAACCAAATGTTTTGAATTTTATATCTGTTAAAATTTCTTCTCCTTTCTTATCTTTTTCAACTTTAATATATACCCATAAAATATCCCCACAAGTTGGATTTCCAATTTTCCCAATACCATTAGCATTTTTTATTTCCCCCATATTCTTAGGATTTGTAAATTCTTTCAAAACTTTTTTATTGTATTTTGATACCAAGTTTATATTAATCCCTCTCCTTTCAGAACTTCTTTATGTGTATATGCTAATTCCATATTCCTAATTTCAGAAGGTTTAAACCACTTAACTTCTTTAGTTTCATCTTTAGGTTTAGCAATACCTCTAACTATTTTCCCATAAAATGGAACATCAACACTATGAAACCTGCATTTTTTGTCAGGTAGATTCTCGTAAACATTTTTACTTTTCTTAATTATTTTAATATCAATATCTAATTCTTCTTTTACTTCTCTTATAGCAGTATTTTCAATTTTCTCTCCATATTCAGGCATTCCTCCAGGTAATCCCCAGAATCCAGGATAAGTAGGCATATTCATATTCCTTTTACCAAGCAAAATTTCTCCCTTAGAATTATGAATTATAACAGGCACTCCAACATAAACATATTTCTGTTTAACTAATTTAAAAAATAAGTTCATAAGTGAATGACTCATTTTCTTTTGTTTACCTTAATTTTCTTTTTATCCTTAACTAATTCTTCTTTATTTAATCTTTCAATAAGTTCATCTATTTCCTTATCATCCATACCATGAGCTCTACAACCCTCTTCTATTGTCTCCATTTGTGCCATAGGACAACCCATACACCCCATACCAGATGAAAGCAACATTCCAGCTAACTCTGGTTTATGAAAAAGCAAAGCCTGCATATTAGTCTCTCTGGTAATCTTTATTTTTTTCATTTTATTTAAACAATTTTATATTTAATTGATTATTTTGTTAAAGGGCTTATAATCCTCAATTTTTTAACTATTTTAGTTATTTTTTCAAGAAAATAATTTATATCGTCCTCAGTTGTGTATTTACTTATTGAAATTCTCAAAGAACTATTGGATTGTAAAGGACTTAATCCTAAAGCTTTCAAAACATGACTTGTTTGAAGTGTATTAGACATGCATGCACTTCCAGTTGAAGTATAAATTCTTTCATTTTCTAAATATCCTCCAATAGCTTCTCCCTCAATATTATTAAAAGATACATTTACATTATTACACAATCTTTTATCTCCAACAGGGCCATTTAATTTAACATTCTCTATCTTCAAAAGACCTTCAATCAATTTATCTCTTAAAGTAGTCATTCTTCTGACATCTTTTTCATTTGAGATATCAACTGATTTCGCAAAACCAACTATTCCAGGTATATTCTCAGTACCACTTCTTAATTTCTTTTCATGTCCTCCACCATGAGCAAAAGGAGTTATTTGTATTCCGTCTCTTATATACAAAGCACCAACTCCCTTAGGGCCATAAATTTTATGAGCATTTAATGTAACTAAATCCAAATTTTGCTTTCCAACATTTATTGGAACTTTTGTAAAACTCTGACAAGCATCAGTATGAAATAAAACATTTTTCTCCCTGCATAATTTTCCTATTGCTTCTATATCTTGAATTGTCCCTATCTCATTATTTCCATGTATGATACTAACTAAAAAAGTTTTATCTGTAATAGATTTTTTTATATCTTCAATATCAACAAACCCTTCTTCATCAACATCTAAATAGGTTATTTTGGCTCCTTGGGTTTCCAACCATCTACAAACATTTAAAATTGAATCATGTTCTATCTTTGTTGTAATTATATGATTTTTTTGAGGATAATTTGAAAAAAATAATCCTTTAAGAGCAAAATTATTTGCCTCAGTTCCTCCAGATGTAAAAATTATTTCTCCTATGTTTGCTTTAATTGATTTCGCAATTATTCTTCTGCTTCTCTCAAGAACATCCTTAGCTTTTATCCCAATGTCATGTTGTGAAGATGCATTACCAAATATTTCGGAAAAATATGGAAGCATTTCTCTTACAACTTTTTCATCAACTTTTGTTGTTGATGCATTATCAAAATATACTCTTTTTTTCATTTTTCACACCCCTTACATGACTTACAATTGCAAAATGATTTTGAATGCTCATCAATTAATTTAAGCAGAGGAATAATTGTTTTTTTATTTAGTGAATAGATTCTCTCCTTACCCTTCTTCTTATATTTCACAATATTACATTTTTTTAACAATGCCAATGCATGAGAAATCTTACTCTGTTCAACATTAAGTTCATAAGCCAAATCATTTACAGAGCTTTCTTTTTCTTTTAAAGCAGAAATTATTCTTATCTTCAATGGATTTGCTAAATTTCTGAAAAACACATGATATGTTGAAAAATTGTTAGTCATTAAAACACTATTCATATGAAAAGTATTTCATGGATATTTATAAATGTTTTGAAAAACATAAATTAAACTATCCCCTATCTGGGAATATATGCTTTCCTTTAAACCTGTAAAATATATTTCTTAAATGAGGTTTATAATAAAATTTATCAACCTTAGTATAAGTGTTTCTTTCTATTGAGTTATCTTCAGTATAATTGTTATTTTCAGGATTTAAATTTTTATGTAATAAAACTTCATTACTTGGTTTAACTTTTTCTTCTATCATATACATAAATTCGATTGAAGCTATTTAAAGATTATGATAAAATAAAATGGGCGCGGCAGGAATCGAACCTGCAAATGACGGTCTGGAGCCGTCCAGTTTACCACTAGCCTACGCACCCCTAAACATGATAGAAATAGTTCATTTTTTAATCTTTCTAAAGGAAAATACTATACACCCCTATCTTTTCTAATGCAATAATTCTTATAAATTATCTCCATATAAAATATTATGCAAAATGTATCAAATGATAAAGCGAAAGAAATATTAGAAAAAATTGGACTATTAGAAACAACAAAACTTGAGAAATTAGCAAATTCTTTCAGTGATGTAAAATATGAAATAAATCCTGATAAACACAATCCAGATACAGGTTCTATAAACTTTATTTACTTTCCTCCTGGGCAATATTATAGAAAAAGAACAAGTAAAGAAATAGAAGAAATAGCAGAAAAATTTTATGATAAAAATGATTATATAGTGATTTCAACAGAAATTGAAAACGGATTTGGGATAATAATTTGGGATAATTTTATAACTAAAAGTTTTTCATCTTCTTAATCTCCTCAATCTCATCTGAGGATATAGCACACCCCTTGGATTTTACAGCATAAAGAAGTGCATCTAATAAAAATATTCCATCTTTCAATTCAACTAAATCTTTTTTCCAAGCAACATAAATTAATTCTGCAGAACGTATAACCTGAAAGTTTTTGAAATATGCAAAATTCTGCTTAACAAGAGAGATATTTGTATGCAACTTCCTTATAAGAAGTTCTCTTAGATTTTCTGGTTTCTCAATTAACATCCTAGCAGTTCTTTCATCAATAACAATAACATTCTTAATATTTTTCTTATTCAATAAATCACTAAGAGCAAAACAAGACGCTTCTCCAAGGTGAAGTAATTTTACAGGTTCTTTTGGGCTCATAAAAAGAGAATTAGCAATATTCATTATTTCATCTGATTTATTTTCTATACTTTTATTGTCAAAACCATAAGTTTCTGCAAGTTCTATTACCTTGTCATCTAAAAGTTTTTTTGTTCTTAATGCTTCAAGTTCAAAGCTTTTTATAGTTAAAGGCTTATCAATAACTTCTTTTTTAACTTGCTGAGTAATCAAAAAAGCTCCATCAAAGATACTTTTAAGTCCTCTTATTTCTTTATCTAACCCATTCATTGAAATTGTTATCAATGCACCTGCATCAAAAATTATTGCTTTTTTTAGTTGTTTCATTTTAATTTCTCAAATCTTTATAATCAGGTTTAGTTTTAAGTATCTTAACAATATAAGCAATAGAAATACCTGCAAAAATCAAAAATAAAGTAAGAGCAGGCCAGCATTCAGTTAAAAATGTGCTTATAATTAATCCTAAAGAACCAAAAAAATTCAAAAGATGATACAAAACATAATTTATCTTAAGTTTCTTTGTAAAAAACAAAATATAAGCTATTACAATAAGTAAAACTCCAATCCACCCAATTAAAGAAAATAAAATAGATTCTTCCATCATTCAAACATCTCCATTGCAAGTTTAATTCGTGATTTAGTATCTCTAGTACGGTTTTCAGGAACATCAGGAATACCTGTCTTACCTGCATGTTCTGCAAGTTCATATTGACTTATACCTAAAAGACGTGCTGTCTGTTCCATTGAAATACCATGCTCATAAATTCTAGAAGCTTTGTTAATTTCTGCATTTCTAAGAACCTCTTTAACATATTTTTTTAATTTACCTGAAAGATTTTCAACAGAACCTCTTATACTTCTAAAATCTTCACGAAATTTAGCATAATCTTTATTCTCAATATCTTGTATTGATTTATCTAAATATAATAAAGTATTTTTGTAAAACTTCTTCCAACCAGGAAGTTGTCTGTAATCTAATCTCTCCATAATCTTACTTAAAGAATAAACAATTACTGCAACAGCTATATTATCTGGGTCTTGAGTTAAAGAAGCAGTGTTTATTGTTTGATTACTTAAACTCCTAAGATTAAATGTATCATTCTTTTCCAGAGCACTCCTTGTCTCTTTCAATATTCTTAAAACATTATCAGCTTCTTGCATATAACTCTCCTTTTAAAACAAAAAATAATAGAAACAAGATTATTTAAAGTTTAAGATTTACTTCTTATTTAAATGGTTTAGATCTGTGATCATATAAATATTTCATAAGCTCAATAGAAAAATCTCTTGGATCAACATTTCTGAACTCTTTATGGCTCTTTAGATAATGATTTATCTTCTCTAAAGTATGAGTATAATCAACATCACTCTTATTTGAGTATTTTTTGTTTATAAAATCAGAATAATATTCGGTGCTTAATTTAGTTAAACTTACAAGTATATCAGCGTTTTCTTTTTTTGATACAAAATTTTTGATTAATTGTGCTAGTTCCATTTTTATTTGACTAATTATCCCTATTTAAATTTAATTTTACTCCCATTTTCAATTCCAAAAACATAATGACCTGCCCACTCTGAAACAGAATGCCTATCTTTTATAGATTCAGGAGGTTCTAAAGAATAAATTCCTCCAAGAGGAGCTGAATCTGGATACTCTTTAAAAAGATACCTATTGAATGAGTTTAATCTAGAAATAAGAGCTTCATGAGCTGTTCTTTTGTTTAAATCCATTGCTGCCATAGCTTCTGTTGAATCATCCATACATCTGTCAAAATCACGAAGTTTTGAGATATATGCTCTAAAATTAACAGTAGCATTCACATAATCCCAAGCAGAAAAAGTTAATCCTTTTAATAGTCTCAATCCATTTTCATCATTTTCCAATATCTTTTCTATTTGAGTCCTTCTTTCCATTGCTTTACGTATCTTTTTATCTTCCATTTTATCTCATTAAAAATTTTACAAACCCATACAAGAATATTGGAGGTAAAATTATCAAAAGCCCAACTATCATGAAGAAGACTTTAACTCCTTCAGCAGTTTCTCCTAATCCAAATAAAAAATCTCCAAATCCCATAATTATATATCCAATTTAAACTATTTAAATATTTCGTTTATGTTACTACTACACAGTATAACAAAATATTATAAGTATTATCTCCCAACCTTTCCTATGACAAGAAAAGTGCTTTTAGATACAAATTTCATACTTACTTGTATAGCCCAAAAAATAGATTTTTTTGAAGAGTTTTACTTATCTGGAATCAAAGTAATTATCCCTGAAAATGTTATATCTGAACTGGAAAAACTAAAAAAAACTGCTGCATTAAGACTATTAGAAAAAAATGAATTCAAAAAAATATCTCTTCAAGGTAAAAATGTAGATAATTCAATAATCAAATTTGCAAGGGAAAATCCTGAAGTAATTATAGCCACTCTAGATAAAGAAATGAGGAAAAAAATAAAAAATAAAAAGGTGACTATAAGAAGCAAAAAAATAATTGAAATCATTTAATATCTTTAAATAAGAACCACTAAGAAACCTTTTTAAAGCAATTTTTACTCTAATTTTTAAATAAAATGTTTTACTTGGCTGAAGTTGAAGATTATGTAAGAGTTGAGCCGAAATTGTTCGGTTTACCAACTGTGGAAGCTGTTGATCAACAACTTAGAGAAATCTATTCAAATTATTATGATAAAGAACTAGGGAGATCAGTTGCTGTTATAGAAGTTCTTGAAGTAGGAGAAGGAATTATTATTCCTGGAGACGGTGCAACTTATTATAATTCAAGATTCAAATTACTTGTATGGAAACCAGAATTACAAGAACTAGTATATGGTGAAATAGCAGAAATAACAAAGTTCGGAGCATTCATAGATATGGGTTCTATGAGAGGGATGATTCATATAAGCCAGACAATGGATGATTTTGTAAGCTTCAGTAAAACAAATGTTCTTTCAGGAAAAGTTTCAAAAAGAAATTTGAAACAAGGAGATATGTGTATAGCAAGAGTTGTTGCAATCTCTCACAAAGGAGAAGAACCTAAAATAGGTTTAACAATGAGGCAACCAGGATTAGGTAAATTAGAATGGATAAAAGAAGATTTGATTAAAAAAGAAAAAGAAGCTGAAAAAGCTGAAAGAATAGCTGCTAAAGGTGAAGGAAAATCAGAAAAGAAAGCAAAGGGAGAAAAAAAGAAATAAAATGGCAAAACCAAAAGCTTGCAAACTCTGCTCAGTAATTCTTGAAGAAGGAGGAGATAAATGTCCAAACTGTGGTTCAAAAGAATTAACAGAAGGTTTTAAAGGACGTGCAGTTATAATAAATCCTGAAAAATCAGAAATTGCAAAAAAACTAAATTTAAAAGATAAAGGAAACTTTGCAATAAAAACTAGATAAAAATGGAAATAAAAGAAATTAAAGAAACAAAAAATCCTGTTTTTGAAAGAAAAGAAATACAAGCAATCATATTCGCAGAAAGTGCTCCAACAAAAAAAGATGTTACAACAGCTCTTGCAAAAAAACTTTCAGCTTCTGAAGATGCAATAAAAATTAAAGGAATCTATGGTAAATTTGGAACAAAAGAATTCAGAATAGAGGCAAATATTTACAAATCAAAAGAAGAGAAAAACAAAATAGAGAGAAAAACAAAAAAAGAAATTGAAGAAGAAAAGAAAGAAGCTGAAGCAGCAAAGAAAGCAACACAAGAAGCAAAGAAAGCTAAGGAAGCTGAGAATAAAACAGAATAAAATAAATAACAATTAAGATGGCAAAAAAAATAGTAAAAAAAGGAAAGAAAAAGCATGTAAACAAACCTACTAGCAAAAAATATGCTAAATATAAAATAGAAGGAACAAAGGTTACAAGACTTTCAAAATTCTGTCCAAGATGTGGACCAGGAATATTTTTAATGAATTCTAAGGGTAGATTGTATTGTGGTAAATGTCACTATACTGAATTTGAAGGTAAGAAAGTTTAAATCATAAGAGGATTTAAAAACTTCAAATTTCATATTTCTTTATAAAAGATGGTAAAAAAGAAAGTTCTAATTAAAGATTGTGAAATCTTACCAGTATTAACTGTTAAACTTGAAGATGATTGTGTTACTGTTGCAAAAAAACTTCACGATTTTCAGGAAAGAAGAATTTTTGTTGTCAATGACAAAAAAATGCCAGTTGGAATAATATCAATTGTAGATATAAATGATAGATTAGTTGCACGCGGAAAAAATCCCAATAAAACAAAAGCAAAAGATATTATGACTTACCCTGTAAATATAGTAGTAGATTTAAATGATTCTGCTGACGAAGTTTTGAAAAAAATGGTACGCAAAGACAATTACTATATTCCTGTTACTGATAAAGGAGTGATAAAAGGACTTATCACTTATGCCGGTATTATGAAAAAGTTGAGTCCTAAATAAAAATGGCAAGCAATTTAGAAAAAATAACAGAAGATTATACTCCAAGAAATTATTCTGAAGGATTAGAAGGTATGAGTAATCAAGAAATTATAAGTTACCAATTTCCTGCATTATACAAATTTACAAATTCTATAAAAGACAAAAAAAGAAAAAAAGAGATGGAACAAGAAATAAATAGATTATTCTATAATTATGTTGAATCAATAAAAAAATATGCTCCTGCAACAGGGAGAGCTGTTGCCCTAGAAAAGTCTTATGATTTAGTTCCTGATGAAGAAGAAATTGAAAATAAAAATCCTAAAGAAGTGCTTGAAAAAAGACTATACTCTTCTCCAGGAAGGCACTATCAATATGTTAATGGAATTGTTGGAAATAAAAATAAATCAAAAGACATAAAAAAAGAAATAGGGAAGGCTGCTAAATATGCAATAAAAGAAGGATGGCCAATAATAGGAGCAGGTGCAGGATGGGTGATTGCAAATAGAAAATATAAGAAAAGCGGAAACATAATTAAAAGAGCAAACAAAGCATTTGATAATAAGTGGTGGCAATATCTTGGCCCTAGAGGAGTAATTAGATATAGTGCAGATGCAAGTAAGTTTATGGGAGGTGAGATGTTAAGACAAGGATGGAAATTAATTAGAAAACCTGCAGCTTATGCAATAGGGGCTTATGCTGCCTATAAAGTTATTTCATATTTAATAAAAAGAAAAAAAGAGAAAAAATTGGAAAATGAAGAAATTGAAAAATTAGAAAATCTAAGAAATGAAATGCTTGCTCAAAAACAATTTTATTATGCTCCAATACAAGAGATGGGGGAAGCAGCTTAAATGGTAAGCAAAAAACTAAAAGCAAAATATTCATTTGAAAAAAGTAAAAGAGCAGCAAAGACAATCTATCCTTTATTTAAAAAAGAAACTATTTCTGATTTCACAAATGAAATTTTAAGAGAAGATGAGGATTTAAGAAGAAGAGTTATGCTAAATCCTGAATACAGGAATATTTTGGAACATAAAGTGCAAGAAGTTTTTAAAGAATATCAAGGAATATTAAAAGGATCTAAATTAGTTGATAAATGGGATAGAGTAACCAGTACTGTAGGACTAGTAGGAGATGCTGTAGGCCCTTTTTCTGGAGGAATAGGAAATTTAATTTCAGCAGGTGAAGAAATACCTGAACTAATACCAAAAGTATTTTACGGACTATATTATGCTAAAAAAACCAAAGATTGGAAAGCAATACCTTATTGGACAGCAATGGAAGCAGCATCTTTTATACCCTATATTGGAGACGCAATAGATATGAGTATTATCTACATAAACAGAGCAAGAAAAGCAACAAAAGAAAAAGTAAAAAAAGAAATGAAAAAAATTCTACCATCTAAATTAGAACTAAAAGTTGCTGCTTAATCTCCAGTTTATTTAATCAGAAATTCTTAATTATTTTCTTTTTAGTCTATTATATTCCCTACTATATTTCTTCATACTTCTTGAAATACAATCATCCTTATGCTGATATGCTTGGGGTTTATACTTCTTAGAATTAAGATGCTTTTTTGTGTTAAAATTACAATCATCCTTATTCTCATATGCTTGGGGTTTATACTTCTTAGAATTAAGATGCTTTTTTGTGTTAAAATTACAAGAATTATAATTAGAATCCTTAAGATATTTGTCTGGTTTTGACCCACGAATATAATCAGAACCTGTTCTTGTCTGAGCTTCCAAAGAACTATAAGAAATTCCAACTACTCCTAAACCCAAAATTATCTTCTTAATTGTATCAGTTAATTCAACCATGTTAAAATCCACTTAAAGAACTATTTAAAGATGATTGTATAAAAATATAATTTATGGAGAATATGATTTATACTAAAATCCAAGAAACTTAAATCTAAAATTTAAAATGACTTCATTTTTTCTTAACAATTTTAATTAATTTTTTGAGGTAATTTTATAAATAAGAAGCTCTCTTTAATTTTATGAATAATTCAAATAAGGCAATTATTTTTCTATTGGTTATAATTTTAGTAGCAGTTGTTTTCTTCGGAATTAAACTAATTGGAGAATCCAACCAAGCCTTTTCTGGTTCTGCGATAAAAGAAGTAGAACCAATACAAGTTATCAAACACGAAATCTATGAACAAGAAGTTCCAGAGACGGTTGAAGAAGAGACTATTGAAAAACCGAAAGAATCTCCAACTGAAAAGCAATTTGAAACATTTAAGGTAGAGAGATTGGACCAAAATTCTGGACAAGCACTAATTTTTTATGAGATAAATCCTGAAGATATAAGATGCCCAATAAGTGAACATGGACCAATTATCTTTTTTGATGAAACTAAAACTTATTTAGGGTATGAAGAACTTAAAGATTTTTTAAACGAGTATGATATAGTTCAATTATTAGCATTTGGAGGAGATAATACTGGAGTACTTCAAAACATAAGAACAGAAACTGGAGTTTCTATTATGGTTAAATTTGGCAGAGCAGATGGGTCAGAAGAACCTACATATTGTTGATTTCTTACGCAAATTCCTTATTATAAACATCATAATCCTTTTGGCTATACAAAACTAAAATTACTTCTTTTAAACTTCTTGCAATATAATTTGACAAAACTTCTTTAACTATCTTAGCAGATTTTTCAATAGGACAACCATATGCTCCAGTAGATATTGCTGGAAATGCAATACTCTCACAATTATTTTCTTCAGCTAACTTTAAACAATTAATATAACAATTTTTCAATAAACCAATATCTTCAGAATAATATTTTGGACCAACTGTATGAATTATAATTTTTGCTGGTAAATTATATGCTTTAGTTTGTATTGCTTCTCCTGTTTTAAGACCATCTGGAATTTTCTCTTTTCTCAGTTTAATACATTCTTCAAGTAAAGATTTTCCTGCAGCATATCTTATTGCTCCATCAACTCCTCCACCTTCTAACATTCCTGAATTTGCAGCATTTACAATTGCATCTGCTTTAACTTTAGTTATATCTCCTTTAAGTAGAGTAATTTTATAATTTTGCATAGAAGAATTCATTCCATTTCCTCCATAATCTTCTTCATAACTTCTCCAGCTTCTCCTTGTAAAAATATGTCTGTGGTTCCATATATAGTTAACAGAGAACTATCTGGATTAATCTCAATTATCTTTGCACCATTTTCTTTAGCAGTTACTGGGAGAAGCGCAGCAGGATGGACTACTCCAGAAGTTCCAACAATTATCATAACATCTGTCTTTGATGCCTCTTGAAAAGATAAGGACTTAGCTGGTTCTGGAGGATTTTCCTCAAAAAAACAAATATCTGTTTTTAAAACTGAACCACACTTTTCACATTTGGGAGGTAAATTTGTTAAATCAAGTTCTTCTGTTTTGTATTTATGCATACATCTAGGATTTATGCATGTTACAGTTTTCATTGTACCATGAAATTCAAAAACATTTTCACTTCCTGCCTTTTGATGCAAATTATCTATATTCTGAGTAACTATTGATTTTAAGATTCCCTTTTTTTCAAGTTCTGCAAGTGCAATATGGGCATAATTAGGATTAGCATTTAAAATAATATCAAAAAATTCTTTTTGGGCTTTCCAAGATTCTTCAGGATGTTCAATAAAATAAGAGAGACTCAATACATTAGAATCATATTTTTTCCATATACCATTATCTCCCCTAAATGTAGGCACACCGCTTTCAGCAGATATTCCTGCACCTGTAAAGACTACCAAATACTTTGCAGATTTAATAATTCGTGCTACTTCCTTAAATTTGTCTATTTTTTCCTCACTTACCATATACTTAAATAGTTAATTGTTTATTTAAAGATTATTATCGTCGATAAATAATATGAGTAAATAATATTTATAATTATTTATAAAAAGAAGGTTTTTAAAAAGAAATAAATGAAAAATAAATTATTCAAAAAAAGGTGATTCTCTTAATGTACTTTCACAACGACTCCTCTTTTCATATTGTTAACAAGAAAGTACCCTTTAAAAACATTTCAGTACAACCTTATTGAAAAATATCAGTCAAAGTTTTTTGAGTTACTTTTTGAATAATACCATTCTTACCTATTGCAAGAACTTCAAAACCAGCTTCATTAAGTCTTAGTGCTATAAACTTTCTATGACATTTATTATAATCTATTTCAGCACACATAATAGCAGAATTTGATGAAATTATAATCTCTTTTAGAACATTTAATCCCTCATTAAATTCTTCAGATTTAATATATTTTTCAAAATCTTCAGGAATTTTTCCACCCAATTTGTTCCCCAAATGCTTATATTCTATACCCACTTCCGATAACTCATACTCTAAATTTTCACGATTAAATTGAGAATTATACTTACTGTAAGGTATACTTCTTACATCAACTAATGTTTTAATATTATTTTTAATTAGTAAATCAACAAACTCTTTAATTTCCAGATTTCCATGTCCAATTAAGTATACTCTTTTCATGTCGTAAAAAACTTGTTATTTTATTATATATAATTTACTAAAATTAGATAATCCCTAAAAATAACTAAGATTAATTTATCTTATTAATAGATTGGAGCAGATAGAAGAGTTACAAAGAATCCTAAAATCCCAAGAAAAAATGCAGCCCAAGCTAATCCCCTTCCTTTTAATCCAGTTCTTATAGTATGAATTAATCCAACAATACCAAATAAAATTCCAGATATAAACAAGATATATGCAACCAATTTAACGACAGAAAAAAGCCCATAAAATAAACCCTCAAAGATACTTAGTGATAAAATCAGCCAAACAAAACCACAAATTACCAATACAAAAGATGTAACAGCTATCCAAGAATTTTTTCTTCCATAAATTAAATAATAAAATACTATTTAAAAAAATTATCAAAAACAAAGGTTCAAATTTATTCAAAACCCTGGGAGATTCTTCAAGCCAACAAAGAGTAGACCTGAAGCGTCTCCTGGGTAAAAAGAGGTGATAGAAAATGTAGGATATGGAACTATTTAAACCTTTCGTTTCTGTTACTCTTTAAAAATGACACACAGTGGTAAACTTAAAGGAGTAACTAAAAATTTAATAGTCCTTTAATAATTGCGAAACCTAGCTAAATATATTAATAACTACTTACTAGCAAGTTAAGCACTACTTACCACAATTAATAGTTTATAAAACTTTATATAATAGAAATCCATAAATTTTAGATGAAAAAGCAAGGTGAATTTTTTGACAATCCTTTAAGTTCTTTGAACCCTACAAAATCTCCTGAGATTCATCAAGATTCTTCTCAAACTCCAACAATAATTAAAACAAATGTAAAACAAGAAGAAATATATGACTTGCTTTTTGGAAAAGAAATAGGATGGAGAGACATAATTTACGATTTAATAAATACAGAACAACTAGACCCCTGGGATATTGATTTAAATATTCTAACTGAAAAATACTTTCAAAAAATACAAGAGATGGAAGAAAAAAACTTTTTCATCTCAAGCAAAGTTCTTTTAGCAGCATCTTTACTTCTAAGAATAAAATCTGAAATACTCTTAAACAAATACATAAAGAGTATAGATGAAATTTTGTTTGGAAACAAAACTGAATTAAAAAAACAAACTTTTGAAAGAATAGAATTAGAAGATGAAATACCAGAATTAATACCAAGAAGCCCATTACCAAGATTCAGAAAAGTTACTCTCAAAGAATTATTGGAATCTCTAAACAAAGCAATAATAACTGAAAACAGAAGAATAAAAAAAGAGATTGTAAACAAAAATGCTTTAAGAGAAAGCTCAATCTCTCTCCCAAAAAGAAGATTCAGTATAAAAGACAAGATAATTGAGATAACTACAAGACTTGAAGAATATTTCAATTCAAAGCAGGACATAAAAAAAGTAACTTTCACTGAACTTGCAGGAGAAGAAAGAGAAAAAAGAATAGAACATTTTTCTCCATTATTACATTTAGAAAATCAAAAGAAAATCTGGCTTGAACAACAAACACATTTCCAAGAAATAGAAATATGGGAAAAAGAAAACTACTGGCAAAAAAAAGGAGACCCTTTCAAAGAATTAATAACAGAACTAAAAGATGGAACATATGAAGAGATTTCTGAAGAGGAATTTAAGAAATTTGCTGAACAAGATGAAAGAGAAGAGGAAGAAGAATCAGAAAAAAAATTAAGAAAATCCAATAAATTAAACAAAAAAAGGGAAGAGCAAGAATCAGAAGAAGAGGAATAAATGAGTAAAAGAATAGGATATAATAATAGATTCATAACTTTGCACTATTCTAATGACTCTATTTATAAAACAAATTTAAAAAAACATACAATGATTGAAGTTCTAGGAGAGAGTAAAGGAAAAAATTACTCACAAGTAGAGCAAGAAGCACAAATTTATTTAATAAATGACGCAACACTAAAAAAACCAAGACTTAAATTAAGAAAAATTGTTGGAATACAACAAAGAACAAACTATGATCAAGAAAACGGGGGACTTATAGAAATAGTTCTCCAGGGAATTGCAGTTTTCAAATAAACTTAAAAATAACATCAAATTAATAAAAATATGAAATTAGCTTCTTTATTTTCAGGTGGAAAAGATTCTGTTTATTCAATTTATCTTGCAAAAAACCAAGGAAATCAAATAAGCTGTCTGATAACTCTCTGTTCAGAAAACAAAGAATCTTATATGTTTCACACACCAAGCATAAAAAAAACCAAACACCAAGCAAAATCTATGGACATTCCATTAATAATCCAAAAAACCAAAGGAAAAAAAGAAGAAGAATTAAAAGATTTAAAAAAAGCAATAATAAAAGCAATAAAAAAATACAAAATTCAAGGAGTTGTAACAGGCGTTTTATATTCAGAATATCAAAATTCAAGAATACAAAAAATATGTGATGAATTAAATATAAAATGCATAAATCCTCTTTGGCATAAAGAAGAAATACCTTATCTTAAAGAACTTTTAAGAGAAAATTTCAAAGTTATAATAACAGGAGTTTTTGCATATCCTTTAAATCAATCTTGGTTAGGTAGAAATATAGATGAAAAATTCATTGAAGAAGTGAAAATACTAAATCAAAAATACAAAATACATCCTGCAGGAGAAGGAGGAGAATTTGAGACTTTTGTTTTAGATTGTCCTCTATTTAAAACCCCTCTTAAAATAAAGTCATTTAAAGACCTCAAAGAAGGTGAAAATTCCTGGAGAAGAGAAATAATTATTTAACCAAATACAAAATAAGGTATCATTTCTATGCTGTAATGTATTAAAAAAGGTTTTTTAAGCAGAATATATATGAAATATTATGGGAATATTAAATCTTTTAAAGAATATCTTTAAAGAAGCAGAAGAAAAAGAACCTAAAAGAATAAAGGTAAACTTATCTGAAATTAAACCAATTCTAGATAAAAATAAGGAAAAAATACAAGAAAGAGAAGATTCAATCATATCTTTAATAAAAACAAACATAGATTCTTTCTCAAAAGATATTCAAGAAAAAGTTGAAATTGTAGAAAAAGTAGACATAGAATCAAAAGAAAAAAACAATAAAATCAAGGCAATTGTATATGAAGGAAGAAAAAAATATATTGAATTTATAGAAAGATTAATGGATAATTTAGAAGAACACAAAAACATAGATAATTTTCAAGAAATAATAGAAAACATAAATTATTCATTTTCAAAATTCAATGAAAGTTCAATGAAAAGTTATGAACGTGCCACAGTATTAATAGGAAAAGAGATGGGCGCTATAAAAGAAAGTTTAAAGAAATTTTCAAAAGAAATATTAGAGATATATAATGAAAATAAGAATATAATAAGTGAAAAGAAAAGCATTCTATTCTCAGAATCAAAATTAAATGAAAATCTAGAAATACAGGATAAATTAAATAAGATAGATGAGGAATCCAATGAACTAAAAACTAAGATAAAAGAAAAAGAAAATATCCTTAATGAAAAATTAACAATATTAAACAAGATAAAAAATAGTGAAGAATACATAAAAAATATTCAACTAAAAGAATCTATTATTATAAAAGAAGAAGAAATTAAAAACCAAATATCTCAGCTTAGACAGGATATAGACTTTAAATCTCTCTCAAGTTTCTTTCATATATTTCCTGAAAAAATGAATTACATAAAAAGATACAAAGAGAGTTTTTTATTGGAATTTAAAGAAGATAGAGGAAAATCACTGGTAAATCTCTTGAATGAAGCAGGATTAAATAATGACAAAATATCTGAACAAATAAAAAATATATCTATGAAAGAAGAAATATTGGAAAAACAAAAAAAAGAAATTAAAGAAGACCCAACTAACCTAGTCTCTTCTGAAATTGAAACACTAAAAGAAAACATAAAGAATTGGAATGATGAATTAGATTGGATTGAAAAGAGAACAGAAAAGCTAAAAGAAGATGAGAAAAGAAATACTCAAAAAATAAAAGAAGAATTCAAAAAAATAAACATAGATATAGAAGAAAAAGATAACTTCAAACAAATTTGAACTCTTCAAATTATTTATAAATAAGTTATTCTTAAATTTTACATGGACGAAAATCACTTTATGCTTATATCCCTTGAAGATTCAAAATCAAAAGCAATCTCTGAAGTTTTAGGAAGCAAGACTTGTAAAAAAATAATCGCTTATTTAAGTGAAAGAAAAGAGGCAAGTCAAAAGGATTTATCAGATGCATTAAACATACCTATGAATACTCTGGATTACAACATAAAGAAACTTGTTGAATCAGGATTTATACAAAAAAAGAAAGAATTTTTCTGGAGCAAAAAAGGAAAAAAGATTATTATGTATGAATTATCCAACAAATCTATTGTAATCTCTCCAAAAAAATCAACTTCTCAAAAATTCAAATCAATAATACCTGCATTTATATTAACAGTAGCAGGAACATTTGCAGTATGGGCTTATGAAAAAATAAAATATACCACAAATTACACACAAGAAATTATACAACAACCAGTTATGGATTGTGTTGAAAGAAATTCACATGAATTACTATCACCTGAATCATTATCAAAAGGAGCAGATGTTGTTTGCTCAACTATCACCTCATCTGATTATACCTCTTTAACAGCATCTGCTTCTCCTTTAATATGGCCTTGGTTTTTAGCAGGAGCACTATTAGTAATATTAATATTTTCAATTGTAAATTGGAAAAAAATTTGATGAAGTAAATATAATTAATAGAATTGAAAGGGGGTAAATAAAAAACAATGGGAAAAAACAATGCAATAATAATCACATCTATAATTGCAGGAGTTGTATTAATAATTGCGCTTCTTGCTTTAAATACATTTAATTCTGTTGTTCCGTCTTCAAAAAACAGTGTAACTGTTCAAGGTAGCTCAACAATAAAGGCAATGCCTGATTTAGTTTCAGTCTATATAACTATAAAAACAAATGGAACTACAAGTGCTGAAGCAACATCTGAAAACACTAAAATCTATGATAAATTAGTTGAAGAAATGGTAATTGCAGGATTTAATGAAAATGATTTAAAGACAGAAAGTTTCAGTGTTTATGAGCACACTTATTGGGACTACAAAGAAAAAAAATCTAAAACAGAAGGATATGTTGCAAATCATTATATAAGAGTTGAACTTGCTTCTGATAATATGAATAAGGTTTCAAAAGTAGTTGATGCTGCTGTAAAAGCAAAAACTGAAATAAGCTACATAAACTTTGAATTAAGTTCAGAATCTCAAAAAAGATACAAAGCACAAGCTCTAAAAGAAGCTTCAGAAGATGCAAAGATAAAAGCAGAATCAATAGCTTCAGGGTTTAACAAAAAAGTTGGAAAATTGCTATCAGTACAAACCAGTGATTTTGGATATTCTCCATGGAATATTTACGCATCTAGAAACGTTGATGGAGTGTACATGGAAGAAATGGCAAAAGAAGCAACACAAGCAGCAACAACTATCCAACCTGGAGAAGAAGAGATATATGCTTCAGTATCTGCAACATTCCAGATAAAATAAATTAATTTTTTATTTTATTTTTATTTTATCTTTTTTTATTTTTTATTATAATAAATAATTTTATACTCCAATATTAATAAATTAGATATTATTCTAAAATGATAACACTAGAAAAACTTATATAATAAATAGGTTAATGAAATCTATGGAAAAAATTAAAAAAATATCCATTACCACTGCAGCAATATGCGGAATTATTTTAAGTACACATTCTCATAGTTCTATATCAGGAACAAACAAAAAGGTTCAAGGAAGTTTATTATTAGAAAATATTATTGATACAAACAAGACAACCCCAATAAATAGTATAAACATAGATAGTTCAGATAATTTTAAAGAATTAACCAAATACAATTTATGGGTAGATTCAACTTTAAATGAATCAAAGGTAAATAACTCTAATTCAATAATAGTCAATAAAGAAAGAAGAAAATTATATTTAATTAAAAATGGTAAAATAGATTCAGAATACAATGTCGATTTAGGATTTAATCCTTATGCAGACAAACAAGCAGAAGGAGATGGTTGCACTCCTGAAGGAATGTATATTGTAGAAAAAAAACTTCCACCTGGAAGCACTAATTTTTACAAAGCTTTCTTAATAAATTATCCAAATAAAGAAGATAGAGCCAAAGGAAAAACAGGGAAATTAATTGAAATACATGGATGTGGTGGAAAAGGGTATGACTGGACTCTAGGATGTATTTCTCCTTCAAATGAAGATATGGACAAAATATTTCCCTATATAGAACAAGGAGACAGAATAACAATAATAAAAAACACAACAAAAGAACTTTCTAAACAGTAATTTCACATCCCTGATTTATATCTTTGAAGATATTGTGGTAGACTCTCTTGTTCTGGAAAAACTAAGCCCTTTTCTTTTGCAAAATCAGGAGTTAAATCCTCCCAATTTAATTTACCTTCTGCTATTCCCTCCAAAACAAGATAAGTAACTTTATCACTAGGGAAACCCTGCCCTTCGTCTTTGTCTGCTATAAAAAAAGAATTAGGAAATTTCTGCTGATATTCTGCAAGTCTACCATAACTTCCACAACCAGCAAGATGAATTATCTTGGTTGTATCACTAGATAAAAAATCTGGGTAGGTCTTCTCTGTATTAAAGGAATGTCCTCTATGAGCAGTATAGATATAAGTTTGACCTTTTATATCTTCTTCTATTGAAGGTACAAAATCCACACTAGGATCATTAAGTTCTAAATCAATTATTATTTTTTTACCATTAACTATCTTTGACAACCTAGCTTGTTTTCCATTGTTCCACTCCAAATTCATTTTGTAATTAGAATTAAAATCATTAGCAGCTATACTAAACCAGTTTTCATCCTTATAAAAATATAGTTTAGCAGCAATCTCATCTCTTTGAGAAAAAGAAGATGGAAGAATAGGTTCATGAAGTTCAGGTAAATCTTTAAGGATATTTTCTGCTTTCTGAGTATTAGGATTTGAATTTAATCTTAAAAGATAAGAATAAATTCCTTGTTCATTAATTGTTTCAGATGACTTGTATTTTGAAATTAAAAATTCCTCAAAAGCTTCTTTTTCTCCAGGATAAGCTTCTGGATGATTGTAAATCTCTTGGAATGTTTCAGTCATTAATACAGCATTCTCAAATAAAATATTTTCATCATAATTATCCAAAGAATCCTGAATAAGCTTTCTGTAAAACAGAGAGTCTTGTTTATACAATTCAGATAATTTGCCTCTTGCAGATAACTCTGTTGTAAATTTCAACCAATAGTCCCCATTGGGATCAACAGATTTCATAAGTCCAGAAACATCTTTTTTATCAACACTAGAATAAATCTTTTCAAATGTAGAAGTAAAAAGATTATTATTTCCCTCTGAATTAGCAATGAGATAATATTTAGAATTAGCATCTAAATTAGAGATAATAGAATTTCTTATAATATCTGAATGATCGTTATCAGATTCCACTAAATGCATTTGGTCTAAAGCATAAGAAGCCATTTGAGAGTCACTCTTTTGAATTGAGTCTTTATCATTGAAATACCGGTTAAGAGCAAGAGCGTACTCTTTTCCAAATGTTTGTTTATCTTTTATATTAGAGTATCTCAAATCCAAGAAATCAGTTACTCCTGGAACTAGACTATATCTACCAACAACTTCTGCTCCAAATTTTATACTCTCAAAATTTGCTCCATTATACTCCTTTATGCCATTAGTAAGGAATAAAACACTATCACGGGAATTAAAATCAGATTTAATTACTTTCAAACTAAAATCTTCTATTAAGTTAAAATCTTTATTTTCTTTTAATCCATTATTTAAAACCGAATATATAACATCAAATTTATCTAAATCATCCCCATATTTAAAATCAAAATTATGCAGATTTTTTAGAGTAAAATGCGAAAATTTTTCATAGCTTATTTTAACATTGTCATTAGAAAGTTTATCTAAACCAGATTTAACCTTGTGTAGAACATGATCAGAATATTCTCCTGAAGATTGCACTATCTTTTTTACTAAATCAATACTTTCTGAAGTAGTAAAATAATTATTTTTAGTACCCAACAAAAAAAACTGAGATGCACGAAAAGCAGAGTCTAAACTACCTTCTTCTTTAATATTCTCTTTCAAAGAACTCATTAATCCATTCAATTCTTCAGTTTTCAAACTCATAATTGGGTTCTCTAAATCATAAACAATTTTTTCAACTTTCTTACCATCAATCTTATCAACTAAAACCCCATAAAGACTACCTCTAGAATTAATCCTTATTTCCTCATCAAGAACATCTGACTCTATTATTACAGGCACAGCAGCATATTTGTCTAAAGAAAGGTCTTTAAGAGTAACAGGAGAAATATCAACATGATGTTTGCCCCCTTTATCCAATTCTAGGACAAGACCATCATTTACTATATTCGTAACTCCATTTTCTGAAGGAACATAATTAAATCTTGGAACACCAGAAAATTTACTTATCTTTAATTTATCTCCATTATCTATCCTCAACTCCAATTTCCCATTTTTCCCAACATTCAAAATATCATTTCCTTCCAAAAACTCTACAAAAATAGAACCAGTACTAGAAGATGAAAATTCAAGACCCTTTGAATCCTTTCTAATCCAATTTAATTCTGAAATATCTTCTTCTTTCAGTTTATCCAAATTATTCTTCAAAATTGCAACATCATTCACCCCAAAAAGGTTTTTTATTTTCATACCCTCATAAGTAGCTTCTCCTTCTCCAATTAAATATCCATATTTAGTCAATTTTAATTTTCCATTTACAATGACTTCATCAATAAAATTCAGATTATTACCTTCAAAGTTTAATTCCATATTTAGATTATAAAAATCATTGAGATTTGTTATCTTTGTGCCTTCTGGAAATCTAAAACCGTTTTCATTGTCATAATAAACTCTTGAATTAGGAGGTAAATTAAATTTGACTCCTCCAATGAGATACTCTCCTCCATTCTCTCCAACAGCAAAATCTGCTCTAGTTATATCTCCTAATAAATTAACCTCAATAAAACTCGAACGTCCGTTATTGTCTTTAGGTAAAACCCCCTCAAAACTACTACCTTGAATACTTAAAGAAGCGTCTTTACTAGTAAAAGTAAATCTGCCTCCTTCTTTCAATTTATTATATTTAACACCCTCTTCTGAACCAATTATGTTTCCTTCAGGTAAATTCATAAATAAATTCCCAAAATCTTTAATTATTCCAATATCATCATTAACTTCCTCTGTACTTAAAACTCCTAATCCTAAAACAAGAAATAAAAATATACACACAAATAAAATAAATTTATTTTTATCCATTTTAATATTTATTTGCAAAAACCCATTCAAGAGGTTTGGAATTTAATTCTGGAGAATTATCTCTAAATACGAATATAATTGTCCCATCGTAAGAACTTTCCATATCAATGTAAATATCATTTTCAATAGCCATTTTCAAACATCCTAAACAAAGGCTTTTTCTGTTTTTATGATTGTCTATAAAATATTTAACAGAAGAATATATTATATTCAGCCTTGAAGGAGTCTCTGATTCAAAATGCCTTACTCGGACTTTATTTTTACCCTGAACTATTGTTAAAGGATAATCTGCTTCTAAAACAACTTTCTCTTCTTTTATACTAACTGAAACTTTTAACAATCCTTCTTCTACTGAATACTCTTTGAAATCAGAAAAATCATTTATACAAATAAAGAATTTTCTTTTAAAATATTCCTCTATCTGTTTTTCAACAAGACTTTTTGAGGGCATATAATTACTTTCCCTAAAAAAATAATATCTAACTCCAGATTCAGTTGACTGTCTTGAAAGATAAGAATATCCTGAATATCCACCATTAGCTGCAACAGCATAGATGCTATTATTAAGTGTTTCATCCATACACCCTTCAACAAAATTAACAATCAAAGAAGATTGAATATCNNTTTAGTCTCTTCAATGCCTAAATTATCTTTAAATACAAAAAATAAAACAACACTCGCAACTATTAATATAGCTAGAATAATAAATATAGTAACTTGACCTCTTTTATTCATATTTGTAATAATATATTATTATTTATAAAATATATAGATAAAGTAAGGTTATCTTCCTCCACCGCCCCCACCACCTGCACCTCCTCCTCCAGCTCCTCCAAACCCTCCACCACCTGCACTTCCAGAAGAGCTTGAAAAACTAGCTGAAGAAGCGAGAATGACTCCATTATACATATTAACTTGCTTATCATCAATTAAATTATTAGCTTGAAGCTCTTTAATTACTCGATTTGGAACACCAAGAGCAGTAGCATAAACTAAATATTCATTCCACATAACAACTGTCTTATGTGTTGCAGTTTTTATTGAAAAAGAATTTTTAAGGTATCTCTTAAATGCTTTCCATTTCTGGTATTCAACATAATAATTTCCTTTATATTTAGAAAATAATGCTCCTTGAGTCAAAGGAATTGTAAATAAAAATACCACAAAAAACACAATATAGATTAAATCAAAAGAATCCATACTCATATTTAACTTAAACTGAAGAATAAATGCAAAAGAGAATGATAAAATTAAAACAAGAATAACAATTCCAGAATTGTTATGAATATATTTCTTGCCTTCACTTTGAACATAATTTCTAATTTCCAAAAAATCAGTTCTTAATAAAGAGTCCATCATAGACATCTTAAGATTAAAATATTCTCCATCAAAAGATTTTTGTTTTTGTTTAGAAGTTAAACCTCCAAGAAGCACTCCTTTATTAGCTTTATCTTTAAGCAATCCTTCAGCTTCTCCAAGTAAATTATATATTTTTCTTTCTAAATCATCTCCTTCAAATTTGTTTAATTTAATATAGATTTCTTTGCCTTTTTCTTTTATATCAATTATTTTTTTATTATAAAAATTTAGGAGTGTAGCAGCAAAAAGGTTTTTATCAATTTTGGAAAAAGGAGGATTAAAATAAGCAGCAACTTCCCAAAATACTCTTTTATTTGGAAAAGAACTCAATTCTTTAGGTATTGATCCATAGGTATTCTCTTTACCAAATATAAACCAAGCAATAAAAAAGAAAATACTTGGAAAGAAAAAAATAAGGTATTTTAATTTATATTTTATATCTGAATCAAATTCGAAATCTTTTGCTTCTATTATATTAAACCCACTAATCTCCCCAGAATAAGGTATGTATAAAATAACATTTTGGTCTACAAGATATTTATCATCTTTTACAACATCTCCACAAACCTCAAAGTTTTTGTTTGTAAGTTTTACATGATTTTTAGGAGAATATGCAACAAATTTAATATAATAATTATCATCTATCTTAAACAAATTTTCAGGATGAATTTCATATTCTGCACCTATTGTATATTCTTGATTTTTTAAAAAACCAGTATCATATCCAAAAGTGCAACCATATTCATTATTTTCAGTGTAAGGGTATGATTCAGGATAAGAAATACCATCATAATCTTTAAAATAATAATTCCCATGAGAACAATCTACACTTTTGATAAGAAAATAATTCTTTGAATAAATATTCGCATGATGGAAAAAATAAATCTTATTTTCAAAATTTCTATAAAGAGTATGATAATCTTTATCTGGTTTAAAATGCAGTTCTTCTGTTATATTCTGTCCATCAATCACAATTTTTGAAGAATAAAAATTAAAATCAGGATTTCCTTGAAAAAACAACAATAAAACCCCTATTAAAAAAAGCAGAAAAGTAACAACCAAAACTAAAGGTAATTCTGGATTTACACCAACCCCCTTAAATTTTCCCATTTTTTAATTAAATTTTATTTCCTCTTTAAAATAACATTCTTTTTAGTTATTTTTCCAAGTGTGATTGCTTTCTCTTTGCCTGTAACCATATCTTTAACCTTAAACTTTTTACTTTTAACTTCTTGAGCTCCAACAAATATGACTTGTTTTATATTACAAGAATTTGCATATTCCAGGGCCTTTGAAGGCTTACCATAATATATTGAAACAGCATCTCCTCTTTGTCTTAACATCTCTGCAATCTTAATTGCTTGCCTATCTTCATCCAAAGAAACAACTAAGAAATTATTTTTATTAAAGTCAAAATCTGCAAGAATAGCAAGCCTATCTAATCCAAAAGAAATTCCTGTACACTGAATTCCATTAAACTCATAACTACCCCCTCCACATATAGTATCTTTCATTTTATCTGTCTTTATCTCAAAAACAGTTCCATTATAATAACTTAATCCTCTAGCAAGTGAAGGAGAAAACTTTGCTTCAACTTTATACAAACTCAAATAATCCCCAAATTCTTTCACATCCTTATAAGAGTCGTACTTAGAAAAATAGTTTTCAGGTTTCTTGAACACTTCTAAAATTTTCTCTGCATTATATTTTTTTAAATTTTCTTTTATTTCTTTTTCAGGAAGCTTATCCAACTTATCAATTTCTTTTATAACAAAAACTTTGTCTTTCTCGCTAACACCTTCTTTATCTAAAATTTCATTAAGTAACTTCCTATTATTAAAATAAATAACAGGTTTTATACCCATTTTATTTAATGCTTCTTTTGCAAGAGAAAGTATATCAACTTCATCTCTTATCTTACTACCTATAACATCTATATCACATTGCACAAACTGTCTAAACCTATTTGAACTAACTGGTTCATCTCTGAAAACCTCTCCTATTTGATACCTTTTATATGGAAGTTTTTTACCTTTCATCAATCTTTTAAGCTGAAAAGTAAATTCATATCTTAATGCTAAATCTCTCTCCCCTTTATCTTTAAGCTTAAATATATCTGAAACAGCCTCATCTTGTTTATTGTCTCCTTGAACAAATTCTCTGTATTCTACTATAGGTGTCTCTACAGGTTCAAAATTATATTTTTCAAAAGTATCCACTAGTATTTTCCTTATCTCTGCTCTTTTGCGAGCTTCTTCTCCTGTATAATCTTTAAATCCTCTTACTGTTTCCATTTTAATAACCTGGTTTTTACTTTCTTCTGTTTAAATGGTCTTCTCTGGCTTTTTTCTTTTGAAATTGTATCTTTCTTATGAAAGATTCTTTATCTAATATTTTCAAAAGTTTTCTGACTTTAGCCATTATTCTCTTAACCTTTCTTTCTATTAAATCTTTTCCATCTCCATGTTCTATATCCCTTATTCTCCAATGAATAATTCTTCCTTTAAATGTAGTATAAAACACTTCTTTAGGAACATTATCTGCAACAATAACAATCAAATCTATTTTTTTCAAAAGCTCTATTTCCAAACCTTTTGGTTTTCCAGAAATATCTAAACCACATTTTTTAGAAATAGCAACTTCTGTTCTATTGAGAGGATAATCCCCTCTAATAACCCCTCTACTAAATGCTTTAATATTCTTCTTTGTGTTTATCTGATTAAAATAAGCTTCAGCTACCCTGCTTCTAAATCTATTATATTTACAAACAAAAAGTATATTCATTTTAATTTTTTACAAATTGTTCTATCATATTTATTTTCTTTAATCCCTATACTTCTCCAAAGCTTATATGCTTTAGATTGATTGTTTGATGTTCCATAAAAGTACTTGAAACCTTTTTTCTTGTAAATTTCCATTATTCTTAGCAATGCTTCTTTAGCTATTCCTTTTCCCCTATATTCTTTTTTAATAGCAATATCCTCTCCAAAACAAAACTTGCCTGGAAACCAATAATTAGGATTTATTATAATAAAACCAACAATTCTATTTTCATAAACAATTTTCCATAGATCGCAATATCTAGAAAATAATCTTATTTTCTTAAGGGCAATATTAAATGTCCAAGGTTCATTATAAGGAGGCTCAGAAAAACCTTCTCCATAAATTTCTGAAATTTTATTATAATCCCAAAAGTTAGCTTTTTTCAAATCAAAATCAACACTCTTTTCCTTTTTCATACACAAATAAAGAAAACTTCCTATAAAAAACTTTACACTTGATAAAAATTACAATAATCCTTCTTTTATCAAATCATCCCAAGATTTTTCACCTACCACAACAAGGGCTTCTTTAAAAGTTATTATTGGTTTTTTGTATCTTGCAAAATCATCTGTTGCAATTCTTGGACAAGCTAATTCCACAAACCCATCAATATTATAAAAATTAACAAGTTTATCTGGAGAGAACTCATTGATTGTTAAAACAACAACTTCTTTACCCAATTTAATGAACCTATCTTTTAGATACTTATATGAACCAAATTGCTGTCCTTGTTTAACTCCAATAATAATCCCAATCTTTTTAGCATCCTTAAATTTTTCAACAGATAAAATTCTCTGTCTAATTATTTTATCCTTAACTCCATTCATATTCTTAATTTCATTGTTGTAAACATCAATTAAAAAAACAGGTTTATCCACTGCAAGAGCTGCACCCATAGAATGAAAATTATTCCCCACAACAACAAAGCAATCTACTTTATCTTGAATCTCTTTTAATCCAAAATACTGACATCCCACAACCTGTCCCTCACCTGAAACATTTCCTTTCTTTTTTGAAACAATTACTTTCTTCCAATTATTTTCATAAAATTCAAGGATATTTTTTAAATCATGAATATGTTGAACTGAACAACTCAATCCAATATTTTTAAAAGATTTCAATTCAGAAAGAGATTTCTTAAGTAAAGGCTCTAAATTTAATTCGTCTTTTATTGGAATATAAATAACAGGAAAATTAACTTTCATAAATTCAGAGTGTCCAAAATGAACAATTAAATCTGCTTTAACAGATTTAGCTTCTTCTACTGCAACTGCGCAACCTCCCCAACAAGTTTCACCAGAAAATATAGCTTCTATTTTTAATTTTTCAAAAAATTCAAGTAATTCAAAAGAATTTTGTTTTACCCCTTCAGGTAACTGAACTAAAACCCTTTTTGGTTTTATTTTTTCAAGATGTTTTCTCAGTTTTTCAGTTTCAAAATTAAATGCCATAATTATCAAAGAAATAGCTAGTTTAAAAGACTTATTTAAATGAGTAAAAATTCACTTTTTTCTAGATTTAAAAGACTTATAACATGTATTTTTACGAAAAGATTTTGGTTTGTTCCACAATGTATAATAGGTACAAATATTATTAACAGGAATCTTTAATTGTGCTTCAATATTTTCTTTAGATAATTCATAGTAATATTTTCCTGGAGCTGTAAATTGTTCAATTGATGTTGTCATAAAAATTAGTTTATTTTATTATTTTTAAATTTAATTATGATAAACTACTTATTCAACCAGTTATAAGCAGAATTAGCTGCAATCGCTCCTTGAGAAGCAGCAACAACTACTTGCTTCAATTTAGTGTGTGTAACATCTCCAGCAGCATATACTCCTTCAACAGAAGTTTTCATATCTTCATTAACACGAATAAATTTCTCATTATCCATCTTCAAACCAAGATTCTTTGTAAACTCTGCAAGAGGAGCAGAACCTATCTCAATAAAAACTCCATCTACCTTAAGAACATCTCTTTTACCTTTGCAAAAAATCTTTAATTCTTCTACTTTATTTTTCCCAGTAATTTCAATAGGAGTAGTATTATAAAATATTTTAACATTCTTTTTTTCTTTAAGTTTTTCTTGATTTACATCTTCACATTTAAGTTTTTCTCCTCTATAAATCAAATAAACTTTTTTTGCAATATCAGACAAAACAAGTGCTGAAGTTGCTGTGCAATCACTCTCACTTATAATTGCAACATCTTTATTTTTAAAGAAAAATGAATCACATGTTGCACAATAACTCACACCTCTACCCAAAAATTCTGCTTCACCGGGTATTTTAAGTTTCTTTTTTTCAGCTCCTGTAGCCAAAATAACAGACTTGCATTTAATCTCTTGTTGTTTTGTCTTAACAATAAATTCTTTATTTTTCCCTTTATTATCTTTATGCTCAATAGAAGCAACTTCTTCAAGTATAAAATCAATTTTATATTCCTTTACTTGCTCATAAAATTTCTTTATTAATTCAGGACCAGAACCACTAAATCCTGGCCAGTTCTCAATTCTAAGAACAGAATTCACAGTTCCACCTATATCTTTAGATATAACTCCCACACTTAATCCATTTCTTGCAGAATATAATGCAGCAGTTAAACCAGCAGGACCTGCACCTTTAATTGCAATATCATATTGCTTCATTTTAATCCCCATTATCTAATTAAAATATAATTAATATAATTAATAAAATTATCTAAAGGAGTTTCATTGGTTTATTTAGGACAGATAAAAAACTTATTTTCAGAATTGTTTTACTTAAGAGGTTCGTCTGTTTTGTTTATTTCATCTCTTAGTTTAGATGCAAGTTCATAATCTTCTTTATTAATAGCTTCTGTTAATTTCTGCCTAATTTCATAAGTTTTCGGATACCTATCTTTATCTGAAATTTGACTGTTATAATTCAACATCACGATGCTGTCTGGATTAACTCCAATTACCCCTTCAAAAGGTTCTGAACTTGTATCCCATTTATAAGCTCCTCCAAAATAATCAAACTCTAGATTAATATCATAATCTGCTAATCCTCTTCCAATTCTCTTTATAGGCATAGATCTACTTCCATAAGGAGATTTCCCAATACTAAATTCAACATTCAAATAAGGAATTTTATATTCATTAAAACCTAAAGCCCATGGAACAGCAAATCCTTCTTCTCCGACTTCCATATCCTTAATTTTTCTTTCTAGATTTTTATTAGTAAGTCTTCCATTTATTCCCATATTTATCTAAAGAAACCCCTATTTATAAATCTTCCTATTTGTTACTATCATAGAATAACAAAAAATAGCGGATGGAGAAGATATGAGATTATTGAAGAATATAAAAAATTAATTAGAGATTATCTTCATTAAATGCATCATCTACTCTGTATTTAAGCTCATCTTCAGTTAAATCAATATACTCCCCTTCAATTAAATCAATATGCTTCCCTTCTGAAACACACACAGCTCCTGAAATAGAACAATGACAAGTTAATGTTGGAGTCGAATCTGCATTAATGTAAAAATCAGAACCTATTTTATGAAAACGACACAAAGGGTAAAAGAAATATCCCAAAATAAGTATAATCAACACAATTATTAGAGTTATTATCCACCTCTTATTTTTCATTATTTAATCAATTTTTTATAATTTAAATATTTTGTCATTTAAATGTTTATAATATTGAAAGCTCTGACTCATACAGTTACATAAACCGAGCATCATTGTACAGGGCGGATGGAGGGAATCGAACCCTCTCTATACGGACCACAACCGTATGTACTACCGTTATACTACAACCGCCGTAAATAAGTGTCGGTTTCTAATAAAGAGATATTTTCTCTTAACAAACACCAAAAAAGATTAAGATAGAAGACTTTTAATTCTTTTTGTTTGAGAATAATGAAAAAATCCAAACAATAAAAACAATAAAGGCAAAATATAGGAAACTTAAACCCAAAGCAGAAATAAAAGCCTTTTCTTTCTGTGTAGTAACCTCATAAATGAAAATTCCAGCAATTACACTTGCTAAACAACCTATACCAAAATCTCTAAAGAATTTATTAAAGTTCATTTCTTCTTTTTATAAAATTTATTTCCTTCTCTCTTATAAATATAATGCTCACCATTAACAAAGTTCTTCTTTCTTCTTTTCATCTTTTTATAAGCCCAATTAGGTAATTCTCTAATCCTTTTCCACCCTTTATCTCTTCTTCTAAATATTTTCTTCCTAAACAGAAATAGAAAAAGAATCAATAAAATTACAATTACTAAAAACACATTTGAATAAAAAATACTTAAAAGAATAATAGCCAAAATAATAACAATAAAGTTCATAATTAATCTTCTTTTCCACTTTTGCTCTTCAATATGAACTTTCCAAGGCTTATTTACTACAATTTGTTGATTAGCCATTTCACCCTTTTTTACTCAACTATTTAAGAAAAACAATTAATTTAAACCTTTCTTTAAGGCTTTCTCTCTATTAATTAAACACAAACTCTTTTTTGGGTTTAGATCAGCCACCTGGAACTTATATTGAGGCTTGTTCTAGGTGTCTGTTGTCGTTAGCGACATCTAAACCTTTTTTGGAGTTTGTGTTTTTATTCTTAAGATTATCCGCATATACTTTATTATAACAAGACGAACATAAGCCAATTTTATTAAAATCTCTTAAAACCCTCTTACAAACCAAACATCGTTTTGTTATTTTCATCTTTTATACTGCAAAGTGCGAAAAAGACACGACTAAATTTCCTACGGAAACTTTTTCGCCCTTTGCTAACTTTTTAATTATCCGAGCCTATAAAGATAGCCTCAGAAAAATAACCCTCTCTCTTACCGCATTTCTTACAGACAAAGTCATTTTTCAGCATTTCTTTTTCAGAAACGACTTCACCGCAGTTTTTACAGATAAATTTTAAATTCATTTTACTCAAACCCCCTTTCAAAATAATTTATCCACTCTTCATCAGATATAGGAGTATTAAGATAGTTAATCTTCAAACCCTCTTTAGTTGTGAAATGTTTTTTCTTAACTTCCTCTATGGGCTTATGCTCTATCTCTTTCAGACTACCGAACTTATTGAGCAACCTTTTATTATGTATAAAATGGATAAATTCAGCACGACTTTTATCATTAAACAAATCACTCTTATCAATAGAAACATATTTCAAAAGATAGTTTAAATTTTTCTTAAGATTTTTATCTTTATCTTTTATATCTGGTGAAACAAAGATATAAACATCTTGATTATTTGATGAGGCTTTCCACTCTCTAACTAGTTTGCTATCCTTATGCTTAACAACTACCTTTGTAGAATTACATTTGCTATTCTTACAATAATAACCGCCTTTAGACTCATCATAACTTAAAGCATTTTGCCCACACTCTAGACACTTACCTCTTATTACATTATCTAACTTCTTACCATAATAAAGAAGGTGTATATGAATATTCCAACTACGCTTATCGTGATAATAAAGGAAATTTCCAGTGCCTCTATCATATTGAGGCTTACCAGCCCAATTTTCTTTAAACTCAATAACCCAAATACCCCATTTAAACCGAGTCTTAAAATATTTTCTTCTAATAAATTTATGAAAAGTTCTATTAATTTCAGAATATCCTTCCTCTAAAGAGTTATAATTCTTTGGGCTAATATTTAAAAAATGAAAATCAAATTCAGCAGTTCTCTTAAAAGATTTCAAATAAGGAAGATATTTCTTTTTAAGCCTATTTTTTCTTACAACAGCACAAGAAAGACAAGTTCTATTATTACACTTATGTTTTACTGGATAAACAAGCCTTTCATCGCCTACTTGCTTTATAATGTGTCTGTAAGGCACTCCACACCGCATAAGTGAATCAATTGAAGAATCCTTATGCCCTAATTTCCATAATTCAGCATAAAGAGAAACATTAGCAAACCTTTCGGGCATAATAAGGCTTTTATTATCTTTCTTAAGTTCTGTTAAATTGTTATGAATCCAAGAATTAGACTTTAATTTGGATTTGCTTAAGAATTTGCTTTTTTCTTTGATTAATTGTTCTTCTGGTGAAGAAGGATTTGAAAGTCTCTTTCTTTTAGCCTTCTCTCTTAATTTTCTAGCATTTTCTTTACTATCATTTTGTAAAGATATTGCTTTATGTATAAATAAAGAGCCTTCGGCTCTAGAATCAAGCACAAGAAAGGAATACTAGATAAGCATTAACAAATAATTGAGGTAACATATGAAAGGAATAATTAAAGTATTACGATTAGGAAAAACTAGTCTTTTAGAGTGTAATACTTATTTTTCTTCTTCATTACCTTCAAATTAGCAATTCTTTGAACTTTAAATAAATTGTGTAACATAGGAAAGGAATAATTAGAGCATTACGATTAGAAAAAACCAGTGTTTTAGAGTGTAATACTTATTTTTCTTCTACATTACCCTAAATATCAATATCTTCAAAATATTTAAATTTTGTGTATAACAGAAAAAGCAACCCATTGCAAAACCCCCCTGCTTTGCTTGGGGTGTTTTGCTTTGAAAAATGGGCTTTGCCCATTTTTCTTTTAGTTATCGTGAAGAAATCTCTTTTAAGCCTTGCTCAACTTGAAAGCTAGGTGAAACTATTGCCTAGCCTTGAGATTATTAACCCTCTTGAGATGATTAGCCTTAACAATTTTAACAGCCTCTTGTATATCTTCTTCGCTAGAATCATCTTTTACCATATCAATAAACTCAACAACACTTTTTTCGTGTTCTTTCTTACTCTTAACCATTTCATTAATAGCCTCTTGTATTCTTTCTCTAGCAAGTCTTTCTTCTAGAATTTCTTTTTTTAAGTCATCAATTTCTTTTTGGTAATGCTCTTTTTGTTCAGGTGTTATTTCCTTAAAATCATAAATCTGCTTTTTCATAACCTTTTTTATTTCTTGTCTGCTCATATGAGAATAAACCTTATCAAACATCTTTTCACTATGCCCTAGAAATTGAACCGCGTTATCCTTGCTCATAATGTTATCCTTTACTAGCCTTTGTAATTCTGTTCCTCTTGAGTGCCTTAAAAGATAATTATATTTTGCCTTACCTAAAACATTTAAAGTCAAATCTTTAAACCACCTATTCACATATTTAGAAATAGGCTCACTTGGGTCTTGAGGGCTAGGAAAAACCCACTTTGTTATAATCTTCTCATTTTTCTGTTGTTCCTTTAACTTCTTCAAATATTTAGTAGAAAGTTTTAATGGAATCTCTCTCTTTTTATCTGCTCTATTTTTATTTTTCTTGGAAGAAACAACAATATAAGAATATTCTTCATCTTCATCAAACTCAATATCACCCCACTTTAAACGCCTACACTCACCAGTTCTTAAACCGCCTTCATATTNNTCTCCCCACTTTAAACGCCTACACTCACCAGTTCTTAAACCGCCTTCATATTGAACTATGAAAAAAGTTTGATAAAACAAATTTTTTTCTGCTATCATAATCTTTTCAATATCTTCTTTAGTCAAAATATCCTTTTCAGTTATCTCTTGCTTTCTTTGAGCATCAGTATTATACTTTATATCTTCAAACTCATTAAACCTCTCACTCCAGTCTTTAAAGTTCCACTTTAAAAATTGATAAACAAAACCCTTAACCTTGTTTTTTGTATAATCAGCAAAATGAAAATGGTTTAATTGTTTTAAGAAATACCTTAAATCTTCCAAATCTATTTTATCAAAGTCTTTTCCAACAACTTCCTTAAATCTTAATGCCTCTCTTATTGCCTCTTTAGTTCTATCTTCACTAGCAGAAATAAGCAAATAGTTTTTGAAATTGTCTAGAATCTTCTTTTCTTCAGATGAGAGTTTATCATAAAGAATATCAGAATTAAGTTCTTTATTGAACTCAAAGAATTTACCTCTCATAGAATTTACTAGAAAACCAACTTTAAAAACCTTGCTAAAAACCGACACCTTTAAGTATCGGTTATACTACAACCGCCATAAGACAGCTACTAAAAATACTAATTTAGAGGACTTTTAATTCTTTTTGTTTAGGTTAATATGAATTAGGAGGAACATACAAAGGTTTAGGAGTATTAGGGTCAGGTATAAAACTTTTGTAAGATTCAAGTTCATGTTTTCTTCTATGGGCATTTAAATCAACTACTATCTTTGCAAATATAAATATTGCATATAAATAAATAGAGCCATTAGTAAATTCAAGTAAATAAAAACCTGCCAAAACTATTAATTGCATAAGTAAAAATCTATTTAAAACATTTTTTATATCATCAAATAACAATTCTTTTACTTCAATCTTTTCTGATTCTCTATTTTTTATAAAATTAATATAAAAAGACTGCCCATGACTTATAAAGAAAATTACAATCATTAAACCAATCTCATTTATATATTCCTTAAACACTCCAGATAAAGTATTGTTTATCCCAGGATATGCTAAATCAAGGATAAGTGCAAAATGAATTATAATAAAAGAGCCATAAGCAGCAACAGCAGTAAAAATAGATGCCAGTGCTTCAGAACGATCTTCTTTTCTCTTGCTATTTCTTACAATATAAATTCTTTTTGCCAGAGCATATAAAAAAACAACCCCCGTCTCTACCCAATAAGCAATTAAAACTGAAAATAAACTCCAGTCAAAAAAGAAAATACCCAAAATAGGCGCAAGATTAGCAACAATTAAGAATATCTCAGAAGAACTTAATCTTTTCATATTAGATAGTTCAATTTATATTTTATTAATTTATTGTTTTAGAAAGCACCATACTATAATCACTAGTATAGATGCTAATTGAAGGACTTTTAATTCTTTTTGTTTACAAAAATTATTGTTTATCTAGAAGGGCTTTCTTTTCTTTCAAAGCTTTCTCTTTAGAGAGTATCTCTTTTTCATAATAACCCACTAATTCTTTCATATCTGCCTCTTCCGCCTTCTTTTTCTTTTTTTCATGAATCTCAATCTGTTCTTTTAAAGAATCAATTCCTTTCTTTAATCTTTTTTTCCTTTTCATTTGAAAGATAACTCTTCTTGTTTATTTTATCTTTTTTGAAAGATTCTCTGTTTCTTCTATAAGTAATGAAAGCAAAGTTTCTCCTTGTTCCATTAACACCTCTTTATCTGGTTTTTTATTATCTCTTACAGATTGATAAATACTATAAGCATCATCATAATTTATACTTGAATTTTTAATGACCCATTCTTTAAATATTTTCTTCGAATATTTTTTATTGTTTAAAAGAAGATTAATAATGAAAACTCCTCTAAGTCTTAATATAAGTGAATAAATAACACTCTCAGAGACTCCTCTATTTTTAAGCTTCTTATCCATTTCTATTATTTCTTTATTAGAATCTATTGATTTCTTTGTATCTTCTATAAACCATTTAAAATAACCAAAATTAACTTTTTCTTTTTTCAGTTTTTCCAGATAAGAAGGATTAATTATTTGCTTTGCTTCATTTAACATTGAATAAAATAATATAGGATTAATCTCCTTTGCAATTTCAAGTTTATTTTCAGGTACAATAATTAAATCAATATTGTTTGAATTAACTTTAAACTTTTCATTAGAAATAACAAAAACATCCATATCTGAATTCTTTTCCTGTTCCCCTCTTGCATAACTTCCAAATAAAAAAACAGCTATAATCTTGTCAAGATACGGATAAAGAACCTTGATTACTTCTTCCTTAGGATCTTTTTTTGGAGTTCTAACTATTACAACTTCTTCTCCAAGCCATTCTTTTGGTGCAAATATATGTGCCCCATTTCCTATTTCAGTTACCTTCCTTACTATTTTTTCTTCCATGTTATTATGTATATACCATGTATATACTCATATTTAAATGTTTTGAAAGATAATTTTCGAAAAGAATAAAGAAGAATCTCAAAAAGAAATAAATAATTCTTTTTGTTTGTTAAAAAAACATATATGGTGTAAAACATATATTTTATAAACATACTAAATGTTATTCTATTGGAGGATTATAAGATGAATAAAAAATTAGTTCTCTTAGTTGGAGTAATGCTTGCATTACTTGTTGTGGGAACTGCCTATGCTGCAGGTGAAAAATCTGCATCAAAAGAAGTGTATGGTACCTGTGTGTCTAAAAATGCAGAGGTAAAAAAGACTTGTTTTGGTGTATCTAAAGACGCATTGAAAAAATGTAAAACATCAATATCAGATGGTGATGGAAAAAAAGAAGCAAAAAAACAATGCAAACTAGGATATAAAAAAGCAAAAAAACAATGTAAGGCAGGTTTCAAAACAGGAAAAGAAGTATGTAAAAAAGCGAGAGACTTAGCTAAAGAGTTTAGTTAAAAACAAAATTTTATTTTTTTATTTTTATTATTTTAATTCAATAAAAATCACAAAATCAAAGGTTTAGGTTTCCTAATATCTTTAAGATTTTTATAAAAATCCAAATTCCCATCTAAATCTCTATCTACTAATATTTCATCATCTTCTCCATCTTCATTGTAATCTATCACTAACATGAAAGCCTTATTTTTGGTTGTATAAACAACCCCCTGCCCAGGTTCTTCTCTCTTGCCTGTAATTATAAATAAACCTCTAACATCTTTTTTTCCATTTAAATTTAAATCATAATCAACTGCAACAACATCATAAATAGAATCTCCATTAAGGTCTGCTAAAGCATAATTCATACAATATTGATGATAATCTTCTTTAACAAAAGATTTATTCTGAGCATGAGAATTAAAACTCAAAGCTCCTAATAAAGAGATTCCGAGTATTTTTGATAAATTTTTCATAGAACGATTTAAGATTTAAAAGATTTTTAAGTATTTATACAAAACAAGATATAAGATACTCCAAACAAATCATCACTCTTAAAAACTCTTATTACTTTCTGATAATATGCAAAAAAACACTAAAAACAAAGAAAGATATGAACTTCTAGCCCCAGCAGGAAATTTTGCAATGCTACAAACTGCTGTTAATTCAGGAGCAGATGCGGTTTATTTCGGATTAAAAGAATTTTCATTAAGAGCAAATGCAAGAAATTTCCAATTAAAAGATTTAAACAAAATAAACGAAATCTGCAACAAAAATAAAAAACAAGGAAAAATAGTAAAAAAATACTTAACATTAAATTCAATTATTTATTCAGATGAATTAAAAAAAATAGAAGAAATAATAAAAAAGGTAAAAGGAAAAGTAGATGCAATAATCTGTTGGGATTTGGGCGTAATTCAACTATGTAAAAAATACAAAATACCTTTCCATATTTCAACTCAAGCATCAATATCCAATATTGAATCTGCAAAGTTCTATGAAAAACTAGGAGCTGAAAGGATAATCCTTGCAAGAGAATTAAATCTTAAACAAATAAAAGAAATAATAAAAAATATAGACATAAAGGTTGAAACATTTGTTCATGGAGCAATGTGCCTAGCTGTAAGTGGAAGATGTTTAATGTCCCAATTCTTATTTAACAAATCTGCAAATCGTGGAGAATGTATCCATCCCTGTAGAAGAAGTTATACAATAAAAGACACACAAGAGGGTTATGAACTTGAAATTGAAAACAACCATGTTCTTTCTGCAAAAGATTTATGCACACTTCCATTTATTGAAGATTTAAAAAAAGCAGGAATAACATGTTTCAAAATAGAAGGGAGAAATCGTGACCCACGATACCTTGACAAAGTTATACAAGTATACAAAAAAGCATTAAACAAAAAATTAACACCTAATGAAATAAAAGAGTCAATGGAAGAATTGCAAAAAGTATACAACAAAGGATTTTCTACTGGATTTTATTTGGGAAAACCAACTCCAAAAGATTTTTCTCCAATAGAACATTCTAATGCAACAGAAAAAAAACAATTTATTGGAAAGATAACCAACTATTATCCAAAAATACAAGTTGCCACAATTAAACTTGTTTCTGGAATTAAAGTAGGAGATAAAATAATTGTTATTGGAAAATCAACAGGGATAATTAATTCAAAAATAGAAAGAATTGAAATAAAAAAATCTCCAGTTGAAAAAGCAGAAAAGGGCCAGGAAATTGGGGTAAAACTTCCACTTGTAAGAAAAAATGAAGAAGTCTACAAAATAGTTCCTTCTAAATAATTCTAATTTATTTTCTATATAAAATAAATAAAGTATTCACTAATTTAAAAATAAAATAATTAAAAAAGAAAAATAAAAAAAATAAAAATTTATCCAAATGTATACGCGTTTGCAGTACTACAAAGTTGAGGATTGTTAGATGTATCTAAGAAATACACTACAACACTAACCATTGTTGGATTTAAATCACTAGGTATCTGATTTGTATCTGATCCCACTTGTATAGGAATCTGTCTAGATCCTAAAGCAGGTAAAGGAGCATGGGTACCTGTCCCTGTTAAATCCCAATCAATAACTGCATTACTAGAACCATCTGAAGCAGTAAAGACTAATTTAACTCCACCTAATGCATCGTCACCCCCAGTTCTTGTAATAGTTACAAGATATTCATCTGGATCAGGAGTAGTATCTAAAACAACTCTTGTAGCTTCAACACTAGCAGCTAAACACTTTGAGTCAATATCTACTTGGTCGGTGCTATCTCGAACAACACCTCTTATAACAACCCAAATTATACCAACTGCCACAAGTGTAAGCAATATGATTAATAGTGTTGCAACAATTGTAGACAAACCTTTTTTATTGCTTTTCATATCAACCTCCTTTCAAACAATTTAAAATGACCATTTATGGTCTACATTAATAAGAAAAAACACCTATAAAAACCTTTTTGTTTAAGAACTATTTATTAAAAGTATCAAGAATCTTAAAAAGATCCTTACTATCCATCACTTTATCTACATCTGTTAAGCCCCTTTGTTCTGCAAATTTAAAAAAAGCTTCTGGTTTATATCCTCTCTTTTTAAGAGCAAAAAGTGTAGGAAGCCTTATATCTTCCCATCCTTCATAATCTCCTGATTCAATTGCAGCCACTATTTTTCTTTTAGACAAAGGCAAATCATTAAATTTTATTCTTCCCATAAAATATGTCCAAGGGAATTTTTTTTCTAAACCTAAAACCTTATACATCATCTTTTGTCTCTTTGCATTATCCATATGTTCTTTAGCACGTATAATATGAGTCATTCCATATTCAATATCATCCACTGTAACAGACAAATTCATAAGAGGCCAGACTCTATATTTCTTTTTCTGCCTTGGGTGTTCATTCTCATTTATCCTCGCTAATGGAAAATCCCTCATTGCAGGATTTGAATCTTGCATAGAAGATTTAAATCTTAATATTGCACTCCCTTGTTTGTAATTCTCTTTGGAATCTTTAGATAGCATTTTTTTCCAACGATAAAGATTCTCTTTCAAATCATTATTTCTACATGGACAATTTTCTTTTAAATTAACAAATCCTTTGAACTTTTCAGGAGAACAAGTACAAATATAAGCAGCACCTTTTCTCAAAAACTTTTCAGCATACTTATAATAAATTTCCATTCTATCTGATTGAATTATATATTCAGTTACATTACCAAAAAGCCAGTCAGAATCTTCCTTAAATGATTTATAACAATCACTAAAAACTTTATCAGGATTTGTATCTTCTATTCTTAAATAAAATTTACCTCCATATTTTTTAACATATAAAGAACTAATCGTTCCAGTAATAGCATGTCCTAAATGCATCGGTCCAGAAGCTGCAGGTGCAAATCTCATAACTACCCCTGATTTAGGAACATTTGGAAGTTCTTCTAATCCTTCTCTTACTTCTCTCTCAGAAATAATACCTTGTAACTTTTCATATTCTTTTTTCTGTTCATCCAAAGATAATTTATTTACAGAAACAACAATCTCATTTATTTTTTTAGAATATTCTTTAACTTCTTCTTTTTTCAAACCCTCTGCAAACAAACCAGAAATAACTGCTCCAGAACTTGCCTTTCCATTATAACGGATTGCATTTTTAAGTGCATGTGCTTTTGCTTTTTTTTCAAAATCTTTCATTGTTCATATCTCCCCAAATTAATTTTTTTCTCTACAACTTCCATTCTTTGTTGTAATTGATATAATTGATTGGATAAATCCTCTATCCTATCTGTCATATTCTTAAGTCTTAGTGCAAGTCTTCTTCTTTTTTCTTCAGCATCTAAAATTTCTGTTGAAGAACTTAATCCTGAATTATCACTAGTAGAAAGATTATCTGAAATATTTGAAGTAGATTGAGAACTAGAAGATGAACCTCCAAAAAAATTAAAAAAACCTCCTAAAGAACTCTCTTGAGTTTTACTAGAAGAAACAGAAGAAGTATCTGAATTCTCAGAAAGATTATCTTTCATATTTGCCTTAGCTTTCTTTCTCTGATAATGATAATTTTCAGTGTAATCCACAATCTTGTTTCTTCTAAAAAGACCCATAATCAATAAAGACAAAGATTATTTTTAAAAGTTATTATTAACAGTTAATCAAAAAAGTATTTAAATAATTCATCAAACATTTTTTAAATGGGAAATTCTTTAGATTTACATGGGTTCAGTAGTATCAGATTTGATAGAAAAAATATCCCCAAATTACAAAGAGGGTCCTGCAGCAGAACATACCCTTGTATATGATTCTGCTGTAGAAACATTAGAGCCAGTATACTTTTTTATAATTGATTTAATGGCAGATATGGGATTAAAAACTGAAAAATTAATAGATAACTTTTCTTCATCACCTGGTTCAGGACATTTTGCTGAATTAGGACAAAGAGCAACAATAATGCAAAATCAAGCAAGCAAAATAATGGGGGATATAAACACTGTTTTAAGAAGTGTTCTCAATATAGTTTATGATTTAAAAGAATTTAGAACAAGGTTACAAAGCTATGATGATTTAAAAAATCCTTCAAAAAAAGAAGGAGCTATTCTTTCTCTTAAACAAATATGGATGGATAAAGTAGACATTCAAAAAGGAAATTCAAGTATAAAGGCAATGGCATTGGGACAGAGTGGATTTGTAACTCTAATAGATGCATTCTTAGCTTCCAAAGATGAAAATCATGCTAAATCCTTGGATTTAAATGAAAGAGTAAAAAGAATACTAATTCCAAGAATAGCCGAATTTAATATATGGCTAAAACAATCAGAACAAGAACTAAGAAAAAGATATGAACTTGAAAGAAATTATTTGAAGAGTCAGGTAAATAGTTTAAAGTTATATTCAAGATGGGTAAAACCTTACTTAAGAGCAGCATATGATTTAGAAAGCAAGGAAAATTTAAGAGAACCTGCATTAGTTAAAACATTTAACACAATAATGTTGAACCTAACTTTAATTGGAAAAAGAGAAATAAACCCAAAAGATGCTGCTATGGAAGGTTTAATTCCAAAAGATTTTGCAAAAGAATCAATCTACAAAAAGATGAGAAAATATTATAGTTGTATATTAGTTGAATTCACATTCAGAGGAATACCTCAAAGAATTTCTCAGCAATCTCATTTTACATTTGGAGGAAAAGCAGATATAACTTTCAAAGCATATGCTTTAAATGAAGATGAATTAAACAAACTAAACAGAGAACTTGAAAAATCTGATTTAGAAGATGTGTTGAAATTAATAGAAGGAGCAACAGATGAAAGCTTAAATCAATTGCAAGAAGAGATAAATTCTTTTTTAAATGAAAAAGAAGAGAAAGAAAAAGAGAAAGAACAAAAAGACACTTCTAATCCTTTCCTTGCTCTGTTTGGATATTATAATAAAAAAGAAGAAAAAAAAGAAGCTCCTAAAAAAGATAATAAAGAAGATAAACCAATAACAAAAGATAATTGGGTTGAAAAAACTCACTTAAGACCTCTGGCAGAAGAGGGTGCAACAAGTACTGCAATGGCTCTTTTTGATATTTACAAGAAATCACATGGAATGGCAAGTTACACTTAAAAACTTCAAATTTACAAATAAAAACTATTATATATTTCTTAATCCTAATTAAATAATGGAAAAAAAGCCAAAAAACAAATCATCTCTAAAAAAGCTAGAACAACCAAAAAAAGAAAAAAGCAAAATAAAAAAATTAAATTTAACACTCAGTCAAGAAGAAGTAAATTCTCTTGAAAAGATGATTAAAGAAGACAGTGGAAAAACAAACTCTCCAAAAGTGCAAGAACTTTTAAAAAATACAAATATAAATTTTTCTCCTTCATTAAAAAAGATAAATGCTCCAGAAAAAAGCCAAATAGTCCTTGAAAGAAATATAATAACAGGAAATATAGATATACTCAATTTAGGAGAAACAAAAAAAAGAAGTTCAGGAGAAATTAATTACATTCCAAGCACAACTGAAGAAGAAAAAAAATACACACCTCGTTATAATGAAAGAATTGCTAATTTTACTCAAAGAAGAGAAATTGAAAAAGCACCTCCTGAAAATTTCTTTAGATTCAGAGAAATAAAGGCAGGAGATTTATATAAAGAAAAAATACAAGAACCTGAAAAATTTGAAAAATATTCTTCTCCAAAAACAACGATGGAAAGATTTGATATATTAAAAAAACCAAAAAAAGACCCTTTTAATAGAAAAGAAATTAAGTACACTCCAAGTGAATATTGAATAACATATTATATTTAAAATTAAAACCATTAACTTAATAAATTATATAGTACAGTATATAATATGGCAAAAAAAGGAGGATACATAATTGAAAATGTATATCAAGGAGGATATAGCACTCTAGACCCAAACAAAGCTTATTCTAGTTCATTTACAGGGTATAGAGCAAATGTAGGTTCACTAGGTATAACTACAAATCCAGGAACAATAAATCAAATAAAAGAAGTATCAGACAAACTTGCCTCTGGTTTAAAAAATGTAGAAATTGAATTTATAGAACCAAGAGTAATGGATGCTATTCCAAAGCAACAACTTACAGAAATAAGACAATTAAGTAAATTAGTTGGAGGAGATGTTTCAGTTCATGGTCCTGTTATAGACAGCACTGGAATGGGTGAGCAAGGATTTAGTGAACTAAACAGAGAATTAGCTGAAAGAAAAATAACTGAAGCTCTTTTAAGAAGTCATGAACTAAAACCAGATGGAAACATAACTGTTAATTTTCATTCTGCACAAGGAATTCCAAGTTCAACTTGGAAAACACTAGGAGATGTTGAAGGAAAAAAACCAAGAGAATTCAAAAGAATGGTTGCAGTTGAAAGAGAAACTGGTAAAATGGTTCATTTAGATACAGAAAAAAAATATTACCCTGGAGAAGATTTATCTAGAGGCGAAACATATACTCCAGAAAGGAATTTAGAATCACTAAATGCAACTAGCTGGGACAATCAATTAACACAACTATTTTTCAACAAAGAAAGAGCAGACCAGATATTAGGAGAAAATGGGGCTATGATTCAGGATGTATTAGGATCTATAGAGGAAATAAAGAAAAAGGGATTAAACCCATATGAAGTATTAAGTAAACCTCAACAAAACGCATTAGCAAGATATTATGATGCTCAAAGGTACCTTGAGGAAATAAATAGACAAGCTAGATCAATATTTAGTAAAGGATATGAGTTCGGTAATGATAAACAAAAACGAGAATTAGCAAAAATTTCTGAACAATATAAAGAAGACATACAAAAAGCAGGAATAGACCCATTAGCTCAATCAATGGCTATAAGAAGTTTATTAAATGAATTACAAAATCCAAAACTTGCTCCTGAAATGTTTGTACCTATAGAGGAATTTGCAACAGAACAATCAGCAAAAACATTTGGAAATGCTGCATTTAATGCATTTGACAAATTCAAAGACCCAAACAAAACACCTATAACACTTATAGAAAATCCCCCTGCAGGATTTGGATTATCTACTGGAGAAGATTTAAGAAATTTGGTTGTTGAATCAAGAAAAAAATTTGTTGAAAAAGCAGTAAAAGAAAAAAATATGAGTGAGAAAGAAGCAGAAAAAATAGCTGAAAAATTAATAGGTGCAACATGGGATGTAGGACATATAAATATGTTAAGAAAAGAAGGGTTCAAAGAACAAGATATAATAAGAGAAACAGAAAAAATAGCCCCTTATGTAAAACATATTCATCTATCTGATAATTTTGGATTTGAGCACACTGAATTACCTATGGGTATGGGAAATGTGCCTATGAAAGAGATAATGGAAAAATTAGGTGAAAAAGGATTTGAAGCTAAGAAAATAATTGAAGCAGGAGATTGGTGGACAGGAATGAAAACTTCTCCTGTAAAAGAAGCTCTGGAGGGATTAGGTTCTCCAATGTATATGACAGGACCAGGGCCATATTGGAACCAATCTATTGGATTACAACAAAATTATCTCTCTGGATATGGAATGATGCTTCCTTCAAATAATTATCAAATATTTGGAGCAGGATTTTCTCAGCTCCCCCAAGATTTAGGAGGAGACATGAAAAGCTCTGGAGGGAGATTCAGTCAAAGAGGAATGGAGTAAATAAATTTATTAATCAAAAAAACTTAAAATAAACATGCCAACAAAAAAGGAAATTAAAAAAAATCAGAAAGCAATAGAAGGATTAATTAAAGAGGGGATAGAAAAGATGATAGAAGCGAATCCAAGATTCGCAAACTACAAAGGATATTTCTTAAGACATGCTGATGTTAAAGGTGTGGAAAATATGTTCAATGAAATCTATGAAGTAAGCAGAGAAATGGGTTACAATTCTCAAGAAGCTAGGAATAAAGCAATATCAGAAACAAGAAACTACATAAGTTCAGGAAGTATGTTGGATGAAAAAGGAAAAAAAGCACTATTAGAACAAGGAAGTTACTTGATTCTTGACGAAAAGTCAAAAAAACTAATAAAAAGAGAAGGAAAACTTGAAAGAAGTCTCCTTCAAAAAATTACTAGACCATTCAAAAAAACAGAAGGAACAAATTATCTTGATAGAACAACAGAAACTTTTAATGAATTGCTTTACCTAATAAAAGAAGGGGGCTATAATGTCCCAGAAGTAGAAAAACCACTCGAAAAACTTCATTATCTTGGTTTTGCTTCTCCTGCAATAGCTTTGCTTGCAGAATCTAAACTCATAGACAAGAAAAAAGAAAGATACTTATTAAAAAATCTCTATGAAACTCACAAACAATACACAAAAGAAGTAGTTAGTGGGATAGAAAAATATGTTGTTCCACAAAAAATTGCTGCAGCAGTCATAGGATTTATAGGAACATTCTTTTTAATATTCAATTTGAATATGACAGGAGCAGTTATAGGAGGGGACTCAAACGTAACAATGGGAATCTTGGGAGTGTTTATGATATTTTTTGCACTCATGCTTTATTTGAGGCCTTTAAAAAAAAGCTTTAAAAAGTAAAATATCTTTATAAAAAAGTAAAAGATGGTGAAAAAGAAAGCAAAAACAAAAAAGGTGAAAAAAGAAAGCAAAATTTTAGAACCTAAAAGAGAAAAATCTAAAGTAGAAATTCCTACATTGAAATTAAAAACAGAAGATGAAATTGCAATGGATTTTGCAATTAAAGTATATAAAAAATTCAATAAAATTGTAAAATCTATAGTTTTATTTGGGTCAACAGCAAAACAAAATGTTACTCCTGGTTCTGATATAGACATAATGATAATAATAGATGATGCTTCAGTAAAATGGGACCAAAAATTAGTTATTTGGTACAGAGAAGAACTTGAAAAAATAGTTCAACAAAGCCCGTATAAAAAAGAACTCCACATAAACACAATGAAATTAACAACTTGGTGGGAAGATATGATAAGAGGAGACCCTACAGTTATGAATATTATAAGATATGGTGAAGCGATGATAGATGCAGGAGGATTTTTCAATCCATTAAAACGATTGCTATTAGAAGGAAAAATAAAGGCAACACCAGAAGCAATTTATTCTTGTTTACAAAGAGCTCCATTACATTATGCAAGAAGCAAAGAAGCTGAATTAAATGCAATAGAAGGATTGTATTGGGCAATGGTTGATTCTTCTCATGCTGCACTCATTGCAGGAAATATTTCTCCACCCTCTCCAGAACACATACCAGGAGAATTAAAAATGAATTTTGTAAATTCAGGAAAATTAAAAATGAAATATGTGGATTGGTTTAGAGAGCTAAATATGATGCATAAAAAAATAGCTCATGGTGAAATAACAGACCTAAAAGGGGTTGAAATAGATGCTTGGCAAGCAAGAACAGAAGATTTCATAAGAACAATGGCTCAACTAGTAAACAAACTAATAAAATAAAATTTATCTTAGATTCAACTTACCATGTGCTTGAATAGAAAAATATTTCTTAGTTAAATCAAATGCTTTTTGACTTAATTCAGGATTATAGTCAATAACTCTTTCAAGATTATTTAAATCTGGATTAGAAAATAATCTTGAATTAAATCTAGAATAAATATTTTTAACATTTGAATAAGTTAATCCGTTCTCAACAGAAAAATCATTAAGACAATAAAGTTTTTCCTGTTCATGTATTTCTTTAAGTCTTTTAGCATCCAAATATTCCTCAGTTAAAGAAAAAACTCTGTCCATAAGATTAAAATAATTAATATTTGCTTTACCTTTTCTTATATCTTGAATTGTTTCTTTAAGAACAGCCATCCTACATTTTCTATAAGCTTCTCTCACTTCCTTTACAGGCAACTCATTTCTTACAGCAATCTCTTCAACAGGAGTCAAACTATAAGTGAATTTTTTAATTACATTTTTCTTTGTATGTGTTTTTTTTGCCATTTTAATAAATAAGTAAAAAACAATCAAAAAGCGAGTTTATTAATCTATCTATGAAGATTATTGCTTGCCTTGTTCTTTATTTTCAGGTTCACCAATTATTGCTTCTAAATCTTTTGGACCTTCTTTTATTCTAGTATCAAGAATATCTTTAGCGAACATATCTCCTTTAGTTCTGAAAACTCTATCTAAGATTAATCCTGCAATACTTCCTGTATCTTTAACATACTTTCCAGATAATTCTTTATTAAGTGTTCCTTTATATCCAATAAGTCCTAAAGCATCTTCAACCTTAATATTCAATAAATCATCTTGTAATATTGCATAAGAAGTATTTTGAAGATAAGGGCTTGTTATAGCTCCACCCTCATACATAAGTTGAGGTAAAAATAATTGATTATAAATATTCTGATCAGGAGCTTTAGCTATTAGATTTGAATAGAAATATTTAATTGAATCTGAAATTTCACCATATCTTGCATGTGTAACTATCTTTGGAGCAGCATAATTCCACAGTGAACCTTTAAGGTTTTTCATAGCCATTTCTGCTCTTAATTCTTCCTTTGATTTTTCTTTTGATTTTTCATCTGTCATGTAAATTATAGAAACTTGAAGTTTATAAATCTTTCGTTAATGTTACCATTAAACAAAAGTGACAAATCCTTATTTTAAACAGAATCAGAAACTAACTCATAAACTACCCGAGTTTTACAAGGAAGTTTAGATTTTATTTCCTTGAATGCCTGTCTTGCTACTATAAGTGCTTTTGGTGTTGAAACAGCAATAAGGAATATTTCAGCATTTGGTTTTAATATAGCTGATTTTCCTACACTTTTACCAAAAGATAATTGCATTCCTGTCTGCATTCTATCAGCTCCTGCACCAGTAAGCATTTTGTTTTCTCTTTGAATATGATGTGGAAAAGGAACAACTCTGAAAAAGTATTGTCCTGGAATATTCTTATCTAAAACTTTATTTACATATTGTCTGCAAGATTCAAGAGCATTATGTCTTACTTGAACTTTTTCTGTTGCAATCAAAGAAAGCTTATGAGGATATTTTCCTGTTTCATAAGCATTTCCATCTCCCATACTAAATTTAACAATTTTCTGAGGAGGAACCACTTTTATATAAGCCCTGTTTTTCCTTTTACTCACTCTTGTATAAGGAACTGTTTTTCTCTTTGAATATGCATTTGCTTTTCTTAATGATGCCATTTTATTTTCTTATCCCCTCGAGTTTATGGTATAAATTTTTTTTAGCTTCATGAATGATTTCATCTACATCTGAACAAGATAAATCTTTTGTTCTTGCTAACTTAGTTAAATATTGCATTTCATCTTTGCTAATTGAATTTCCAAAGATTATTTTATGATTATAATCATCATCAAAAAAACTTTTCTCTGACCTTATCTCAAACCCAGGGTATCCTTTAACAATCAATCTGCTACTCCCAGCCCAAGAAATAGGAGAACCGTATAAGCTATACACAAGCCTATCCATATAAACTTGATTTTTAGAAAGAATATTAACTCCTTTTTTCATCTTATTTAACCTCCACTTTAGTTGTAATCGCCTGTCCAGGTAATCCTTTCTCAAAAATAGCTCTTACAATACCTTTATTTCCATGAGTAGCAGCAATTTTACCCTTAATCTCTTTTCCAGCAGGACTCTTCCATATAACTGCTTTTCCTACAAATTTAGCAGCATCTTCTTTCTTTGAAACTCCTTGAATTTCAATTAAAAAATGTCTTTCAGTAATTGTTTTTCTTCCTCTTCTAAATTGTATAACTTTTCCTTCTGTCATGATTATTAATCAATAAAATTACTTTTTAAAGGTTTCTCAATAACTTACCTCTTCATTACCACAATCTCTCTACCAACAATCTGGTTTTCTCTGAATTCTGGTAATGGAAAGCCCTCTTCAATTGTTAAACCTGTTTTCAAACATATTCTTGAATAATCACAACCTACCCTCTCTCTTCCTGTATTAATTAAAGGAGCAGTAAATACAATTTTACCAGAAACACTTGTTTTCAAGTTATTTAAAACACCAATCATAAGTTTTTCAAATTGACTTATCATCTTCTGAGCTTCTCTATTTCCTGGTATTTTCTTTAATACGCTCCCAAAATCAGGCTCACTCACAAGAACATTAACTGGGCTTATCTTTAATTTAATTGAATCTCCATAAAGAAGTTTATATGAAGATGTAGGAAATTTAAACCATTGAAGATTCTGTCTTGCTCCTTCAATTGCATTTGCATCTTTATCTATTCCAACTGCATTTATATCCATATTTAAAGCCTCAATCATTACCACACCTATTCCACAGAAACAATCCAATAAAGTCTCTCCTTCTTTAACTTCAGAAAGATTTATCATCATTTTAGCAAGTCTTGGAGAAATACTTAATTCTTCCCTCCTGACAGGTTTTTGCATATCCCTTTTTTCAATTTCCTTGTAATTGCACTTCTGGATAACTCTCCCAAACAAATTATCAAAAACAAAATATTCTTCATGAATAATACTTGAAGAAGGTTTTCTAATAACATTCTTGTCTTGAGATTTTATACTTCCACCAAATTGTTTCTCAACAGCCCTAAGCTCTTCTGACCTAAATCTTCTTTTCAAATATTCTGAAACAGCAGGAGTTTGTTGGGAAAAATCCCAAATAACATAATTAAAATTATTCGCTGTTCCAAAATAAATTTCTCTTTTATCAATATCCTTAACATTACACAAAACAATACCTATTCCTAATGTTCCTCCAAGCAAATCAACTGTCCCTGCATCTAAAGTTTCAGACAATTCTAAAAGCAAAGCATTACCTATAAGTTTTTCTTCAAGAATATTATTAGAAGTCTTCTTAAGAAAACTTTTTATTTCTGCTATTGAAAGCGGAATGTTTCTTCCAAGAATAAATAAGTATCTCATAAAAAATCCATAAACCTCTACTAAATAAATGTTTTGTATATATTTTATATGTGATAAATTTATAAACTGAAAAAAGACATCTAAAATATGAGAAACCCAAGAGTATTAAATTGTACACCTGAATTAATAATAAACCTAGGGGAAATAGGAATTAAGTCAGAAGCAATAGACCTCCCAGAACTAGAAATAAATTCTTCAACAGGAGGATTGGCTCCAATTCCCTCAACTTACACAAGAGCAATATTCAAAGACGGAAGAATAGACCTTGCAGTTTGTTCTCCAAAATGGGAAAGTTCTTTAAAAAAATTCAATGACTTGAGCACAATTGAAATAAAAAAAATGCAAAATATTCTACAAGACAAAATATACTTGATAAGTCACCCATCATTTAACAAAGTTAAAATAGAGGGAACAAACACAAAAATGTATGATGATTCTTGGAGATTTCAAGCTAAAGATAGGGCAATTGCATTTTCTGCTGGAATAATAAATAATGTTATTCCAATATTCAGACCAGATATAATTTGGTTACATGATTGGATGGTTGGTCCAGTTGCACCTGTTGCAAAAGCTATGGGAATAAAAGTTGTTTCAACAGGACATAATCCTCTTTTCACTGAACTTGCATCTTTTGATGAAATGGTTTACAAAGGAATAGAATTAAGAGATTCTGAAGACAACCAATACACTCCAAGCAAGTATTATTATATAACTAAAGGAAAGTTTGATTTTATGGCATCTGAAGTAAATTCTTCTGATGATTTCACAACAGTTAGTAATGGTTACCTTCAAAGAATACTCAATGGAGGATTTGATAATTTAGCACCACAAGTAATGGATGCAATAAAAAAGAAAAATAAAGTAAAACATCCAGATGGAAGACCGAGAGTCCATGGATATCCAAATCCTTTAAAGAAAGATGGAAGTGACCTTCTTGATAGTATAAAATTAGATGGTTTAGAAGCAACAATACTAAAAAGAAAACATGAAGGAGAAGAGATAAGACATTCAACAGGATTAAAGGAAGGAGGTATATTACTAAATCTCACAAACAGATTATCTGAACATAAAAACCCAAGATTGCAATTAGAAACTTTAATGTATTTTGCAGAAAAATATGATTTAAGGTATTTAATAAATGCAAACGGAGAACAAAAATATGTTGATAAGGCATTAACAACTGCACTTGAAAGTAGAGGATATGCTGCTTATTCAAAATTCGACGGAAATCTAGAAAAGAGAGCAATAAGAACAGATAATGCATATGGTTTAATGACTCCAAACAATGAACCTTGTGGAGGTCAAAACATAAATTATCCTGCAGAAGGAACCTTAATAATAGGACATCAAATAGACGGGTTAATAGATAGTGTTCACGAATTAAATATTGAAAAATCAACTGGAAATGGATTCCCTTTTAAAAATAATAACAAAGAAGGATTAGAATACGGAATAGTAAAGATGAAAGAATTTGCAGCATTAGAAGATAAATTAAGATATAACCAATTAATAAGAATAGCAGAAGAAACCTTAAAGAATAATTCATCAACAGCAAGGGCAAAACAATTAATTGAAGAAGTATTTCTTCCATTATATGAAGAAAAAATATAATCTAGATTATTCGTTATATTAAGTATTTTACAAGATAACTTCAAATTCACCTAGCTCTTTCTTTAAAACATCAAAAACCTTTGAGTTAAACCCGACATCTTTCTTATTCTTTTGATCTTCCCTTGATTTTGAAACTTCTTCCATATTTGAATCTTCTAATTTAGAAGTTATCTTGAATACTTTATTCTGTCTAAACAAGAAAGCATTCTCTCCTGAAAGAAGCAACTCTCCACTTCCTTGTTTAAACTTAATCTTCATTCTTCTTTTTTCAAGTAAAGCCATATCACGTCTTTGAGAAAATTCAATTAAATCATTGATTAATGTTGAAGCTTCTTTTCTTGCATTATCGACTTTATGAGCATCTAATTTTCCTTTCTTGAATTCTGTTCTAGCAGCTATAATATTTTTTAAAATTCTCAAGTGTTGTTGAGTCATTTTTCCTTTTTTAACAAGATTTTTTTCAAACTCTAAAACTAATTGCTGTTGAGATTTTTTCCCAAATATAGCACTTAAAAGATTAATTGTATCAGAATAAATTTTTTCAATTATTTTTTCCTGTGCTTTTTTATCAATCTGTGTTCTTAATTCTTTTAATCTCTTCAAAAATCCTTCAGTTTCTTTAAGAAGTTTATCAATCTCAGTTCCAGAAATTTCTTTTATCTTTTCATGTTCATAATCTCTCCAAATATTAATAACTTTTTCCATAAAATCAATATATTTCTTTTCAATCATTTTTGTATCTAAGAATTCTCTTTTGAAATCTCTTACAAGTTCTTTCTTTGCATTTGGTGGAGGACACCCATTTAACATTAATAAAGCTTGAGCTGGAGTTGTAATTCCCCAGAAGATATTCACAAAAATATCAGACAATAAAGTTCTTTTACTTCTTGGTATTACTCCGTCTCCCATGCTCATAAACATATCAATAGCTTCAGGAGAAGGTTTCAATTTACCCATCTTAAGAAGAGCTTTCCAAGGCATGAATGTTCCTCTATCATAAATTGGAACACCATCTCTTATGAATGTAAACATAACAGGATGAGCATCTTTAACAGCTTCCCAAAAATCAGTAAGAAGATATATCTGAGGTTCAAGTTTATTATTAACTCCTGCAAGAGCACTTGCTTCCCCGACATACTGATAGATTATACCTCTTAATCTTTCTTTAAGTTCAAGTCTAGGCATTCTTTTAACATCAGTATCATTAATAATAACAAAAACATCTACATCAGAATCTTTTGATGCTTCTCCTCTTATCAAGCTTCCTCCTAAAACATAAGAAACAACATATTTCTCAAATTTCTGTAACACTAACGATTTATGTATTTCTGTTACTCTCATAGCACCTAAAATACCTTTATCGTGAAGGGGGAAAGACATTGCCATTGCAGCATACAATTCAAATTTTTGATCAGTGCAAATCTCCCAAATTTCAGAAGGAGTTCTCATATATATCCAAATTTCTTGTTTAGATTTTTCAATTTGTTCAATAATATCTTTCTTTATTTTATAAATATCTTTTACTTTCTCATCAGGAATTATAATATTTAAATGAACTTTCTTTTGAAGTTTTTCAATCTGTTCCTTGTTTAAGTTCTCTGTTTCCTCCTCAATAAAATCTTTTATTGATTGTGGAGGAAGAATACTTATTGCCTTTGTAAATGGATATTTTTTAAGAATATATCCCTTAAGCTTATCCAGTTCTTTTTTTATTTTATCTCCACTCTTATCTTTTTCAGATGTAGGAGCTTCTGGAACAGCAAACTTCTTAGGACTATAATTTTTATCCAAATCCATTTCAGGAATATTAGCATCAGTATTTATGTTACTTTGAGCCATGATAACGAAAGATGTTTTTTACTTTTAAATGTTTGGTTATAAAAATTAACAATAGAAGATACTATAAAGTTGTATAGTTTATTTTTTATTGTTGAAATCTATTTAACTTATAACTTATTCAATAATTTAAACTTCTTTTTAGTAAATTCAATTATCTTTTCAGCATATTCTTTGTCAAATCTCTTTCCGTAATAAAGAATTCCATTTCTAAAATGCCTTAATTTATCCAATAACTCAATATCAGATTCATTAAATTTCAATTTTCTTGAATAAGAAACCTCTGCTTCATGTGCTCCTTGTCCAGAACTGGAATATCCTTCTTCAAGCATTTTTGCTCTTATTAAGAAGATTAATATGTTATAACAATCTTCAATGTAATCATTTGCACTTTCATCATCCACTCCTAATTTATCAATCTTTTTTTGCAATAATTTGAATTTTCTCCCAGATTCAAGATAAATATTATTTGCTCTGTTCTTGTCTATGCTTATTTTCTTAACAATGCCTTCCTTTAGAAACTCTTCAAAAATCTTTATTACACTCATAAATTTACACCCCCATGCAATACAATCCCATTAAGTATATTATTCTTTAAAGAAATATGTATTGAGTTCCAGGAGTTGTAGAAATTAATATTTATTTTCTTATTTAACCTTTTTTCATAAGGTGCAAGATTAATTTTCTTTTCTTTTCTTTCAATAATCGCAATATCAATATCAGAGGTGTTCGTATCTTCCCCTCTTGCATAGCTACCAAATAAGATTATTGTACTTCCTGCAAGATTCTCTCCAAGATAATCGGATAATCCAGATAAGTAAATGTTTTTCAGGTTTTCTGCTCTCTTTAATTCAATAACTAATGGTTTATCTCTGTTTAAAGAGATAAAATTAATTGTTTTTGTCTTCTCAATCCTAGCGAAATTTATATCTAATAGCTTCTTCAGACTTTTAGCTATTGCAGTTGGGGAAACCTTTAATGATTGTGCAATTTCTCTTTGGCTTAGTTTTTCTCCTGCCCTTAAGCACAAAAAAGAGAATATTTCCTGTTCCAGTTGTGTAAATTTTAGTTTATATGTATCCATTATAGTTCATATGTATAAACTAAAGTTTATAAATCTTTTGTAGAAATAATTAAATTGTATTTGTCATTGTTTATTGTTATAATTTTTTAACATATGTTATAATATTATTACACTTTTGGATAAATGTTTCTCTGATAACAATTTTCTACCACCAAAAATCTTTAAATAATCCTCTTCTTGTATAAAATAAACTGGATGCGTTCCTAGTTTAATGGTAGAATATCTCGTTGCCAACGAGGTGGCCCGGGTCCGATTCCCGGGGAGCGCATTTTACATTAAGAAATGTTTAAAAACTAGTTTTATTATATTAATAATATATTAATAAAAAGTGGTGAAAAATGGACAAGAAAAAAGAAAGAGTTATATGGTTTAAAGATTTAACAATTGAAGATGTTCCTTTGGTTGGAGGAAAAAATGCTTCTCTTGGTGAAATGTATAGAGAATTAACAAAAAAAGGAGTTAGAATTCCAAATGGTTTTGCAATAACTGCGAATGCTTACAGATATTTTCTTGAATCAGCAGGAATAAAAGATAAAATAAAAAAAATTCTTTCTGATTTAGACACCCACAATATAAGAAATCTTTCTGAAAGAGGAGAGAAAGTAAGAGACACTATCTTATCTGGTGAACTTCCAAAAGATTTAGAAGAAGAGATAATAAAAAATTATGAATTATTATGTAAATACTATAAAACAAATAATGTTGATGTTGCAGTAAGAAGCTCTGCAACTGCCGAGGATTTACCTGATGCAAGTTTTGCAGGCCAACAGGAAACTTTCCTTAACATAAAAGGACGCAGAGCATTAATAGAATCTTGTAAAAAGTGTTTTGCTTCTCTTTTCACAAACAGAGCAATCTCTTACAGAGTAGATAAAGGATTTGACCATTTCAATATAGCTCTTTCAATTGGGGTACAAAAAATGGTAAGAAGTGATTTAGCATGTTCAGGAGTAATGTTCTCTATTGATACAGAATCTGGATTTAAAGATGCTGTTTTTATAACTTCTTCTTATGGATTAGGAGAGAATATTGTTTTAGGAGCAGTAAATCCAGATGAATATTATGTTCATAAACCAACACTGAAAAAAGGATTCAAACCAATCATCTCAAGAAAAATCGGGGATAAATTAATTAAATTAGTTTATTCAAATGAGGGAACAAAGCCAACAAAGAATGTTTCAGTTGACCCTGATGATAGAAAAAAATTCTCTTTGACAGATGAAGAAGTGTTGCAGTTAGCAAAATGGGCTTGCATAATTGAAGATTATTATTCTGAAAAAGCAAAAAAATTCAGACCAATGGATATTGAATGGGCAAAAGATGGACAAACAAAAAAATTATTCATTGTTCAAGCAAGACCTGAAACAGTTATAAGTCAAAAAGACCATAATGTTTTAGAAGAATATATTTTAAAACAAAAAGGAAAGCTAATTGTTGAGGGAGGAAGTGTGGGCTCTAAGATTGGAGTTGGAAAAGCAAATGTTATAAAAGATGTTTCTGGAATTTACAATTTCAAAAAAGGAGAGGTTTTAGTTACAGATATGACTGACCCTGATTGGGAACCTATAATGAAAATAGCTTCAGCAATTGTAACAAATAGAGGAGGAAGAACTTGTCATGCTGCAATTATTTCAAGAGAATTAGGAATCCCATGTGTTGTAGGTACAAATAAAGGAACTGAAAAAATAAAAAAAGGACAACATGTAACTGTAAGTTGTTCTGAAGGAGAAAGAGGACGTGTATATGAAGGGATTCTCAAGTTTGTTGTTCAAAAACACAACTTAAAAGAAATTGGTAAAACGAAAACAAAGATAATGATGAATATTGGATCTCCAGATCAAGCATTTGAACAAAGCTTTACACCTAATGATGGGGTTGGACTTGCAAGAGAAGAATTCATTATAAACTCAAACATAAAGATACACCCTATGGCTCTAGTAAATTACAAAAAATTACCTGAAGGAAAAGTAAAAGAAGAAATAGATGAATTAACTCAAGGATACAAAAACAAAGAACAATTCTTTATTGATAAACTTGCTGAAGGTATAGGAATGATTGCAGCTGCATTTTATCCAAAAGAAGTTATTGTAAGAACAAGTGACTTCAAAACAAATGAATATGCAAATCTAATTGGAGGAAAAGAATATGAACCAAAAGAAGAAAATCCAATGATTGGATGGAGAGGAGCTTCAAGATATTATAAAAAAGAATACAAAGAAGGATTTGTCCTTGAATGTAAAGCTTTCAAAAAAGTAAGAGAAGAATTTGGATTAAAAAATGTAAAGTTAATGATTCCTTTTTGTAGAACAGTTGAGGAAGGAAAAAAAGTATTAAAGATAATGGAAGAAAACGGACTTAAAAGAGGAAAAGACGGATTAGAAGTATATGTTATGTGTGAAATTCCTTCAAATGTAATATTGTGTGATGAATTCTCAAAAATATTTGATGGGTTCTCAATTGGAAGTAATGATTTAACTCAATTAGTTTTAGGATTAGACAGAGATTCTTCAATAGTTTCAGATATTTATGATGAAAGAAATGAAGCTGTAAAAAGATTTATTGCAGAAGTAATAAAAAAATGCAAAAAATATAACAGAAAAATAGGAATATGTGGACAAGCTCCTTCAGATTTCCCTGATTTTGCACAATTCTTAGTTGAATGTGGAATTGATTCTATTTCATTGAATCCAGACACTGTAATAAAAACAAAGATAGCAATTGCAGAAACAGAAAAGAAACTTAGAAAACAAAATTTCAAGAAACATTAATCTTAATCTCTTTATTTAAATCAACACCTGAACAATTTAATTCAGAATACAAATACCAATTCAAAAAAGAATTTCTACCTCTAAGAAAATTAATTGATTTTATTATATTTCCAGCTATAGGTCCAACATCTTTAGAATAATTTTTAGGAATATCTATTGAAAAATCATAAGAATATTCTCCAGGAGTATAATCTTTATTATTTTCTAATGGAAAGTTAAAGTCAAACAAAGTATAATGACTAGTGCTTTTTTCATTATTTGAATATGTTGTTTCTGACCTTTGACATTTTAAACCTATAATTAATTTACTGTTATTTGCTGGTTTCCTAAGTTTCAAAACAAGCTTACCACTTAACTTCTCTCCCAAATTATAATTGTATTTTTCTGGAATTAATTCAATTGAACCTTTTCTTTTCTTCAAAATATAAATAACACCAATAATAAGAAATATTGTTAAGAAAATACCTAAAAATATAAATTGGGTATTCATATATTATTAAATAAACACTAATTTAAAAAAGTTCTTAATAATTCATCTTTTACTCTTGCTTCTTAATCCGAGTAAAGAAATAACAAATATAACAAGATACATAACAAAACCATAAACACAAACAGGGATTCCAGCAATATTTGTACATCCTCCAGCTCCTGAATCACTAACTGCACAATATCCAGCAATTAATTCAGTATAACTCAAATAACCTGAAAACAACAATCCTGCTATTGAAATTATAAATATAATTTTTAATGCACACTCTTTTCTCATAAGAATTATAATAAATTATTATTTATAATATTTTCGATAAATAATATATCATTTAGATTTAGAAAAACAAAAAATAAAAACAAAAAATATTTTTAGTGCTTACTGTGAGCAAACAATGCTTTGAATGCAACAACTGCAGCTGCAGGAGCAACAAATGCATTCATTAAGCTAAAAAATCTAGCTAATGGTTCTCCTAGAACAGGTATTATCTCTACTACTTTACCTAGAGAAGTAAAGGTAAACATAAATGCAACTGCTGCTAGTAAAAACGAGCTAACTTCTTTCTTGCCTATATTCAAAATACCTACTACAATTCCAAGGAAAAGCAATAAGTATATTGGCCAAGTTGCTTCAGCACCAAATATAGCAATTAAAATAGCTAAAACTAAGCCAATTATAAATGCCCATCCACCTACTTTATCAAGTGCTTTTTTCATTTACACCTCCAATTTAATTAAGAATACAGAGTATTTGGAGTATATAAATGATTTGAAAATACAAACAAGAATTAAATAACAAATGGGCCTAAGCGGAGTCGAACCGCTGAATACTCGGCTTTTAGTTTGTTAATTCTTAATCGACCAAACATGTAAACGAGTCAGTTTACCGCTAGCTTATAGGCCCTTAAAAAGTAAAACTTTTCAGCACTTTTAAGCTTTTTCATTATAAATTTTTCAAAAGTTTTTTAATAGCTAATAACTTAGCATTAACTAAAAGAGATGATATACTTTCCAATAATAGCTGCAATCGCACTGGCAGGAGGAACTGTCCTTGAAAGACATATTCTGAAAAGAAAAGAAATTGATATCAGAAGATACCAAACATTAGGATTTTTAACAATTTCTTTAATATTGCTTCCTATGCTTTATTTTTTCTGGAAATTAGACCCTCAAGCTTTACAATTAAAAAACATACTAATCTTAATTGCAGTTGTAATCTGTTCGATGGTTGCAAACCTTTTTACATTTTATTCAATGAAAGGTGAAAAAATAAGCAATTTAGAACCAGCAAAAATGCTTGAACCATTGTTTACTATTCTGCTTGCAGTATTATTTAGTTTGTTTTTTCAAGGAGCATATGAAAGCAATCCAAAAGTTTTAGTTGCATCTCTTGTAGCAGGGTTAGTGCTTATATTAACACACATAAATAAAGAACAATTAAGATTCAACAAATATTTCACTGCAGCAATAATAGGAAGTTTCTTTTTTGCTCTTGAAATAATAATATCTAATTTAATACTTGAACTTTATTCCCCTGTAACTTTCTATTTTCTGAGATGTTTTGGAATATTTGTATTTAGCCTAATTCTCTTCAGAACAAAACTTTCAGGAGTAGATAAGAAATTAAAAATAGATTTAGTTACAGTTGGAATAATCTGGGTTTTATATAGAGTCGTTGCATATTATGGATACCTAAAAATAGGAATTGTTTCAACAACATTAATACTTATGTTAGGAGCAGCTCTAATCTACTTATTTGCAAAAATTTTCCTTAAAGAAAAAATAAATAAAAAAAATATAATTGCTTCAATAGTTATTCTGGCTTGTATTATTTATGCGAGTTTTGCTTAATAGCCAATAAAAAATTTACGGTATAATCTCAGGACCAAAATATTTCTCATAATCAAAATCATATTCCAAAATAATTTTCTTTTCAATTAAATCTTCTATCTTGGGTAATACATCATAAACCCCTTGAATTAAATGGATTACACTTTCACAGATTAACTTTTGTCCTTCTTCAGGCCAAAGTTGAGCATAATTACTATACAAACATCTTCCTCCACAAATATCCAGATATTCACAAGAACTACAAGGTTCTTGAACATAAATTTCTTTAAGTGTTTCATTAGGAGAAGCCAAATCCCCACAATAAAAATTCTTTATACCACTCATAATAGGACAAGCAACAATTTTACCATTAGTTAAAATAGTGTAATTTGCATATCCAGAACCACAATGAAGTTTTGTTTTTCTATCATAATGTAAACACTCAAATATTCCTAAAAAAGGATAAAATTTCAAAACTTTCTTATTTTCTTTCGGATAATCAACCCAAAAGNNTTCTTTCATATAATCAACCCAAAAATCCAATAATCTATCTATAGACCTATTATATTCTTTTACAAAAAGTTTAAACTGTTTTTTATTAAAATCAGATTTGTAAAATCCAGCATCAATCTGCCAATGAACAGAATCAAATATACCTTTCTCAATTAATCCAACTATGTGTCTAACTTGTCCAAAAACATCTGAAAAAGACAAAGTCATCCTTGCAACAATCTCTCCCTTATATCCTTTTTCTCTTAATTCAATTAAATTATTAAGGACCTTATTGTAAGTTCCAAAACCTCTATTATAATCTGTCCTTCTCATATCTCCATCTATTGAAACAAGCATCTTCGACATTTTGTTGATGTAAATCAAAGGTATTTCATCAAGCAATTTTCCATTAGTTTGTATATAGAATTTTATTTTCTTTTTAGATTTCTCAACAGAATCTATTATTTCCTTCATTTTCTGAAAATTAACTAAAGGTTCTCCACCATAAAATATCAAACAATCCCCATCTTTCAAGAATCGTGCAACATCAACTCCTTTAACTGTTGATTCGCACGGAGCACTATAATCAAATTCAAATTTATCTTTAAGTCCATTATCAAATTCTTCCATTGACTTTTGATAACAATATTTGCATCTGGAATTGCATTTTTCTGTAAGTATAATGTGATAATACATAAAAAATACTAGAGATACTGGTTTTTAAGTATTATTGAGAAGAATTCTACTCTAATCCACTCATAAATTCTGCTTCTCTTCCCCTCTCACCTGTAAAGCTCATTTTTCCTCTCTTATCTGGCTTAGAAGCAATAACATCATCTATCCTTAAAATCATATTTGCAACTTCTGTTGCAGAATCAATTTCCTGACTCTTTATATTATAAGGTTCTATTATTTTAGCTTCAAGAACATTTGCAACTTTATTCTCAAATAAATTCAGTCCAGCATTCTTATCTCCTGAATCATGTTTAGCCCTTAATTCAGTGATAATGTCTATTGGATCTAAACCAGCATTTTCAGCAAGAGTAAGAGGTATAAATTCCAAAGCATTTGCAAATTCTTCTACAGCTAATCTTTCTCTTCCTGAAATAGTCTGTCCAAATTGTTTTAATCTTCTGGAAACCTCCATCTCAATAGCCCCCCCACCAGGAACAACTAATCCAGATTTTAAAACACAAGAAACATCACCTAACCCATCATCTATTGCTCTCTCAATTTCATCCATAACATGGTCACTTCCACCGTGAATTAAAATAGTAACAGCCTTAGGATTTTTGCACCCTTGGATGTAAGTATAAAAATCATTTCCCCTCTTAACATTTTCAACACTCTCTGCTGAACCTAATTCAAGTTGTGTTAAATCATTTAAGTTACTTATTATCTTAGCACCTGTAGCTTTTGCTATCTTATGCATATCACTTCTTGCAACTCTTCTACAAACATAAATTCCATTTCTAGCTAAAAGAAAACTTGCAAAATCATCAACACCTTTCTGACAAAATACAACATTAGCAGTTGATTCTCTCACCAAATTAACAATCTCTTTAATTGAATTTTCCTCTTGAAGCAAAAATTTTTGTAATTGTTCAGGAGAGGAAATTGAAACCTCTGTTTTTAATTCAGGAGATTTAAGTTCCAAAGGAATATCAATTAAAGCAATTCTTGCGTTTTTAACATAAGAAGGCATATCCAAAGTTATTTTTCCTTTATCAATAACAATCCCAGATATCAATTCACTATCTCCAATACCTTCTCCCCTTGCTTTCTCTATTTTTATATTATCTAAATCCACAAAACCATTTTCCTCAATCTGATTAACTGCCTTAACAACAATATCTGAAAGATTTTCCTTAGAATCTTCTGCTCCTTTCCCAGTCATTGCAGTCATTGCAATCTGTTTCAAAACAAATTCATCTTTATGATCAACTTCCATAGACAATTCTTTCAAAATGTCTTGGGCTTTTTCTGCAGCAATTCTATATCCTTTAACAATAACAATAGGATGTATTTTCTTATCTAAAAGCTTCTCTGCATTTTCTAAAAGTTTTCCTGCAATCATCACAGCAGAAGTTGTTCCATCTCCAACTTCAGATTCTTGAGTTTTAGCAATCTCAACCATCATTTTTGCAGCAGGATGTTCAATCTGCATCTCACTTAAAATAGTTGCTCCATCATTAGTTATAATTATATCATCTAAAGGAGAAACAAGCATCTTATCCATGCCTCTTGGCCCCAAAGTCGTTTTAACAATCTCTGCAACAAGTTTAGCTGCAGCAATGTTATTCCTTTGAGCATCTTTACCAATAATTCTCTGTATATCTTCAGGCATTAAGGTTATTGGTTTATTTGTCATATCACTTTTTTATACTTAATTCATTTATGCTATTAAATATCCATTCTTCAACCTTATCTGTTAATTCGACTGTTTTATTTTTTGAATCTACTCTTATTCTTTGGTATCTATCTTTATCAAGAAAATAAACACCTCCATGTTTATATTTATCACACTCCAAGCTAATCTTCTCTAAAAATAGACTTACATCTTCATAAGCATATTCTCCCTCAAGATTTATTTTAGTTCTATATTGTCTATCCATTTCAGTTTAATATGTTCCTCCACCTAATAAAAAATGTTCTCAAATCATTTATTTAAGCATTATTGTATTGAAATTCAATATTATCATTTTTTAAACAAGACTTATATTTTTGAAGTGGTAAAAAATATTTATAAGTGCTAAAACCCTGTAAAAATATGTACAAAATACTGGTTTCTGATATAATGACAAGAGAACCCCTTATTATTAGTCCAAATGCTAATTTACTAGAATGTGCTAAAAAGATGGTCAAAAAAAAGACAGGAAGCCTTCTTCTTGTTGAAAAAAAGAAGCTTATAGGGTTGATTTCAACACAGGATATTCTCTGGGCACTTGTAAAAAAGTCCCAAAAAGACCTTTCATCAATACAAGCAAAAGACATCTCTCCAAAAAAAATTGCTGTAATAAAACCAAGTGCTACACTTGAAGAAGCTTTAAAGAAAATGAAAAAATCCAGATTTGAAAGACTACCAGTCATAGACAACAATGAATTAGTTGGACTAATTACAACAAAAGATATCTTAAGCTTTAATCCTGAAATTTATCCTGAATTACAAGAATTTGCTGAAATAAGAGAAGAAGCAAGAAAATTAAAGCTTGTAAAAAAAGCAAAAGAAAAAAAGATGTCAGGTTTTAGGGAAGGAATATGTGAAGAATGTGGAAATTATGGGCGATTAGAAAGACATAAAGGAATGCTAATTTGTGTCTCTTGTAAGGAAGCTTAAAGAATTTTATTCTATAGTAAATTAATTAAAAATAATTTAAATATTTTAACTGATTTTTACTCATTTTTTTATTTTATCGACGATAAAATAGCAGAAAGATTTATAAAAGGGGTTTTCTTTTTTACGGAATAATAAAGAGAAATAATATAAAAAATACAGATTTTTTATAAGATGGCAGAAAAAAAAGATTATACCGCTAATGATATCAAGGTATTAGAAGGTTTAGAAGGAATCAGAAAAAGACCTGCTATGTACATTGGTTCAACAGGAAAAGAGGGATTACATCACTTAGTTTATGAGGTAGTTGATAATTCTGTAGATGAAGCTTTAGCTGGATTCTGTGATAGAATAAAGGTAACTCTAAACAAAGATGGTTCTGTAACTGTTGATGATGATGGAAGAGGTATACCTGTAGACATTCATCCAGATTACAAAGTTCCTGCAGCACAAATAGCTTTAACAAAACTCCATGCAGGAGGAAAATTTGATAAGAAATCTTATGCTATTTCAGGAGGATTACATGGAGTAGGTGTTTCCTGTGTTAATGCTCTTTCAAAAAAATTAATCCTTGAGATAAAACGCGATGGTAAAATACATCAACAAGAATATTCCAGAGGAAATCCAACAACAAAAATGAAGGTTATTGGAGATACAAATGAAACAGGAACAAAAATAACCTTTTATCCAGATGAACAAATATTTTCAACAACAACTTTTGATTTCAAAGTTTTAGAATCAAGATTTAGAGAAGTAACTTTCCTAAATGCTGGATTGAAAATAGAATTAAGAGATGAAATAAAAGGCACTTCACAAGAATTTTTCTCAAGTGGAGGACTAGTTGAATTTGTAAGGTGGATAAACAAATCCAAAGAAATATTACACAAACCTATTTATTTTAAAAGACAAATGAGTAATGGTGCAGTTGAAATTGCAATACAATACAATTCAACTTACCAGGAAAATATATTCGGATTTGTAAACACAATAAATACTGTTGAAGGAGGAACTCATATTTCTGGTTTCAAGACTGCCCTTACAAGGGTAATAAATGATTATGCAAAGAAAAAAGATTTACTTAAGAATGATTCATTTTCAGGAGATGATGTAAGAGAAGGATTAACAGCAATAGTAAGTATTAAAATTTCAGAACCGCAATTTGAAGGACAGACAAAAACAAAATTAGGAAATTCTGAAATAAAAGGAATTGTTGATTCAATAGTTACTTCTGCCCTAACAGAATTCTTCGAAGAAAATCCACAAGTAGCAAAGAAAATAGCAGATAAATCTCTTCAAGCTGCTAAAGCAAGGCTTGCTGCAAAAAAAGCCAAAGATTTGGTCAGAAGAAAAAATGCATTCTCATTAGGAGGATTACCTGGAAAGCTTGCAGATTGTTCAGATAAAAAATCAGAAGAAACTGAATTATATTTAGTTGAAGGAGAATCTGCAGGAGGCTCTGCTAAAATGGCAAGAAATAAAGAAATACAAGCAATTCTTCCTCTTAGAGGTAAAATACTCAATGTTGAAAAAGCAAATCCATCAAAAGCTCTTTCAAGTGAAGAAATAACAAATATGATTACAGTTATAGGAACTGGAATAGGAGAACAATTTGACCCAGCAAAAATAAGATATGGAAAAATCATAATGATGACAGATGCAGATGTTGATGGAGAACACATAAAAACTCTTCTTTTAACTTTCTTTTTCAGATTCATGCCCCAATTAATTGAGCATGGACACATCTACGCTGCAATGCCTCCATTATATAGAGTAAGAAAAGGACAAAAAGATATTTATGTTTACTCAGATGAGGAACTCAAAAAAGTAACAGCAGAATTAGGAGTAAATGAAGGAGGAGTTACACGTTTCAAGGGTTTAGGGGAAATGAACTCAACACAATTATGGGATACAACAATGAATCCTAAAACAAGGAAGATAAAAAAAATATATATTAAAGATGCAATTGAAGCAGACAGAGTATTCACAATGCTTATGGGAGATGATGTACAAGCAAGAAGAGATTTCATTCAAGAAAATGCACATGAGGCAGAACTAGATGTATAAAATGGAAAAAACAATCGTAGTAACAATCATAGAGAACAACAAAAAAGAATTGCTTTTACAAAAGAAAAGTTTAGATTACCCTGTTTATCCTGGAGTTTGGTGTTTTGTTGGAGGGGAAGCGGAATCAGAAGATTTTCACAAAGAAATGCTAAGAGAAATAAAAGAGGAACTTGGAATTAAGATGAATGTAAAATTTATGTTTACTGAAAAAACAATTTCTAAAAGAGGCAAATCAACATTTTATGTGTTCCTAGGTAAATTAAATGATTTATCTAAAATAAAAATAAAGGAAGGTGTAGGAATTGCATTGTTTGGAAAAAAAGAATTAAATCAACTTAGAATAGATCCTGAAACAAAAAAAATATTAATAAAATATTTCAAGGAGTTTTAAAATGGCAAAAAAAGGAAAACTAACAACACCTGCATGGATATTAGAAGGGTATGATTCACCTGAAGAATATGCTAAAGCCAAAGGAAAATCAGCTCCAGATAAAAAACAAGGAAAAACTTTCAAAATAAAAGTCTGTCCTAAATGTAAAAGCGATGATGTTGCAATAACACTAAGCAATATGGACTTTGAAGAAGAAAGCAATACAGGAAAACAATGGGAATGTAAAAAATGTAAATGGGTTGGAACAGATATAAAAGAAAAACAATTAACTGAAGATGAACTTATGGAATTCTTAGATAAAAAAGGAGAAGAAGTTGCATAAAATGACACCAAATATTGATCCAAAAGCTGAAGAAAACCTGAAAAAAGGAATTTTTCCTAGAGAAGTTTCTGAAGAAATGAAAAAATCCTATCTTGATTATGCTATGAGTGTTATAGTATCAAGAGCTATTCCTGCAATTGAAGATGGATTAAAACCAGTTCAAAGAAGAATATTATACTCAATGCACCAAATGGGTTTAAAACCAAATACTGCAACAAAAAAATCTGCAAGAATAGTAGGAGATGTTATTGGTAAGTACCATCCTCATGGAGATAGTGCTGCATATGATGCATTAGTAAGAATGGCTCAAGATTTCTCCTTAAGATATCCTCTTGTATATGGTCAAGGAAATTTTGGTTCAATTGATGGGGACCCTCCAGCTGCTTATAGGTATACTGAAGCAAAACTAATGCCAATCTCTCAAGAACTTTTACAAGATTTAGAAAAAGACACTGTAAACCATTTACCTAATTTTGACAATTCTTTAAAAGAACCAGAATTGCTCCCTGGAAAACTCCCCACATTAATCCTCAATGGAGCTTCAGGTATTGCTGTGGGTATGGCAACAAATATTCCACCACATAATCTAACTGAAGTTTGTGATGCTATAAATGCTTACATTAAAAATCCTCAAATAAGTTTTAAAGAACTAAATGAAATTATGCTTGGACCTGATTTTCCAACAGGAGGAAGTGTCCAAGGAGATATGATTTCTTTATATCAAACAGGAAGAGGAAAACTGATAATGCGTGGTAAAACAACAACTGAAACAATAAATAAAAAAGAAGCAATTGTTATAACTGAAATACCTTATATGTTAAATAAAACAACTCTTGTTGAACAAATAGCTAAATTAGTTCAAGATAAAAAGATAAAAGATGTTTGGGATTTGAGAGATGAATCTTCTAAAGGTAAAATAAGAATTGTCTTGGAATTAAGAAAAGAAGCTAACTCTAAATTTGTAATAAACGCTTTATATAAATATACTCGACTTCAAGATTCTTTTAATGTTAATTTCCTTGCTCTTGAAGGTGGAAACCCAAAAGTAATGAATCTCAAAGAAGTTCTTGATTCTTATGTTAACTACAGAAAACAAATAATCGTCAACAGAACAAAATTTGAATTAAAGAAGGCAAAAGAAAGACAAGAAATTGTTGAAGGACTTTTAATTGCACTCAAAGATATTGATGGTGTTATAAACTTAATAAAGAAATCCAAAACTACTGCAGAAGCTTCTGAAGCACTTATGAAAAAATATAGTTTAACAAAAAAACAAACTCAGGCTATTCTTGAAACAAAATTACAACAATTAACTTCTATGGAAGTTGAAAAACTAAAAAAAGAAGCAGAAGAATTAAAAGGAAAAATAAAAGAATATGAAGCAATCTTAGCAGACACAAAAGAAGTTCTTAAAATAATAACAAAAGAAGTAAATGAATTAAAGAAAGTATATGGGGACAACAGAAGAACACAGATTCTTAAGAGCATAAAAGAAATCAAAGAAAAAGACCTAATACAAGAAAAAGAAGTTGTAGTAACAATAACTGATAAAGGATATTGTAAGAGAATGGATGTTCAATCTTACAAAGAGCAAAATAGAGGAGGAAGAGGGGTTATTGGAAGTGATTTAGCAACAGGGGACTTTGTCAAACAATTAATTACTTGTTCTACTCATGATTATTTAATGTTCTTTACAAGCAGAGGAAGAGTTTTGTGGTTAAAGGCATATGAAATACCTGTAGCAGAAAGATACAGTAAGGGTAAAGCATTGATAAACATGCTTGGATTAAAAGACGAAAAAGTTACAAATGTAATTTCTGTAAAGAACTTTGAAGATGATTTATTTATGGCAACTAAATTAGGAGTTGTAAAGAAAACATCTTTGCATAATTTCTCTAATCCAAGAGCTTCAGGAATAAAGGCCCTTAACTTACCAAATGATAATTCAGACTTTTTAATTGGAGTTGGGGTTGTAAAGAAAGACCAAGAAGTTCTTCTAGCAACAAAACATGGTAAAGCAATAAGATTCAGTTCCAATGATGTAAGGCAAATGGGAAGGTCTAGCTATGGAGTTACAGGAATAAAACTAGATAAAGGAGATGAAGTCGTAAGTTTAGAAATTTTAGAGACTCCTGTAATTCTTACAATAACAGAAAAAGGATATGGTAAAAGAACAGAAGTTCAGGACTACAGAAAAACAGCAAGAGCTGGAAAAGGTGTTATAAATGTTAAAATATCTGACAAAACAGGAAATGTTGTGACAACTGTTTCAGTTAATGACAATGACGGGATAATTGTAACAACAGCTAAAGGAATAGTAATAAGAACTTCTCTTGCAAACATAAGAGTAATGGGAAGAGCTGCACAAGGTGTAAGGATTGTTAAACTTCAAGAAGGAGATTATGTCACAGATTTAACAAAAGTTGTTGAAGAAATTTAAAAAATATTTTTAATTACAATTTATTCTTCTTCAGTTTCCTTATCAATTATTTCTAACTTTTTTATAGAACTAAATGGTATAAATCCTCTGTACTTCATATCTTCTCCTTCAAGTTCATATAATTCCACAACTTTCTTTTGATTATCAATAACTCCAGTAACTTCATCTGAATCCTCTTCAGACGTTATAAACTCAATTCTAAAACGCAATATTTTCTTATCATCTTCCATTTAATTATATTCCTCCTCTTTTATCTTTATTTTATATGAGACTCTCATCATCTATCCTATTTCTAAGTTCACTCATTCTTCTATTTTCTCTTGCCCTCTCAGCCCTTTGTCTATTCTGTCTTTGATTTTCTGTAGCAATCATAATTATAACAAATATAATTAATCCAAATAAAAGAATAGCAATATATTCTAATGTCCCAAGATGTATTCCAAGATAACTCACTGACATAAAAAATAAAGAGAAATATCTTTTTTAAGGATTGTTATACTAAATTATTTCTTTCAATAACAATAATTTTTTTAAACCATCTTCAACTTCTTTTAATATATGGCATTTTTACCAGATTACATTGGACCTGCTGCTTTTGGAGTTAAACTTCCTGTAATTCAGCCTGGAGATAATATAGAAAACATTGTTTATTCTCATCTTGAAAAATGTGCAAAAGACAAACTATTAAATAATAATTCAATAGTATGTATAACTGAGTCTATTGTTGCTCGCTCTCAAAATAATTATGTAAATTTAGATGACATTGCTAATGATTTATCAACTAAATTAAAATTAAAGGATGATTCCCATATAGGAGTTCTATTTCCAATTGCAAGCAGAAACAGATTTTCAGCAATTTTAAGTGGGATTGCAAAAGCTGTTCCAAATGGAGTGGTATATGTTCAGTTTTCAAAAGGAAAAGACGAAGTAGGAAATGAAATCAAAAACCATCCTATAACAAAAATGAATTATTCTGAATTATACAAAGACATAATAACACAAGAAGGAGCAGTACCATTCATAATTGAAAGTGATAGATACAATGAAATGTATTTAGAATATCTTGATGGAATGCTGGTTTCCTCAATACATACTAGAAATGAAGATTTAAATAAAATAAAAAAATACTTCAGGAACTCAATAACTTTACAAGACATTTGCAATGAATCTGTATCAGGAAGAGATGGCTGGTCTGAATGGGGGCTTTTAGGAAGTAATTTGTCAGAAGGAAAATTAAAACTTGCACCAAGAGATTCAGAAGTTCTTGCAATTAATATTCAAAACAGAGTAAAAGAAAACCTTGGTAAAGATATAGAAGTGATGGTATATGGAGATGGAGCATACAAAGATCCAAGCACAGGTATTTATGAATTAGCTGACCCTGTTGTTGCATTTGGATATACTCCTAATTTAGAAAAACAAAGAGATGGAGTGAAATATAAATATCTTACAGACAAATACCTTGCCCAGGGACTTGACAAACAAGAAATTGAAGAGATAATAAAAATTGAATCAAAAGAATTACATGAAGCAGACAGCATAAAAACAGGAGGAACAACCCCAAGGCCATTAAAAGACATTGCAGGTAGCCTAGCAGATTTAGTAAGCGGGTCTTCTGATGCTGGAACACCATTAGTAATAATTAATGGTTTGTATGTTCCTAAATAAAAAGATTCTAAGAAAAACTAACTCTTACGCTTCCATCTGGTCCATTATATATTAAAATATCTCTTAATTTATCCATCCCCTTGTTATAAGTCTCAACAACTGAAGAATAAATTTCATTCAATCTTTTTAAATGATTCAATTCAATTGCTTTCATACGTTCAGCAAAAGAAGCTTTTCTTGAATCTGAAGAAGAAACCTTATACTCCAAACCTTTACTTATATCTGTGCCTTTTTTATCTACCTTAAAATAAAGAGTATTCGGAGAATAAACTATACTATAAGCTTTCAATATCTCAGGATTAATTCCAGAAAGTAAATATTGCCTTTGTTCTTCTGTTAGATTATTTTTATTTCTATAAAAAAGATTTCTTAGTTTTTCCAAGATAAAAGGCCTTACTTGCTGGTATTTTTTAGTGCACTTAAACATGTCTTTTAATAGTATTTGAATTTTATATATTTTATTCTTTCTAAATCTTCTTTAAAACATCAATCAACTCTTTAAACTCATTTATCTCAAAATCAGCTCCGCTTTTTCCTATTGCTGGCTTTTTTGAATCTTCAACTCCATATCTTGGGATTTTGAAAATAAAGTTTCAAATATTTAACTAGTATCACTTTATAATTACACTAATACACAAAATATTTAAAGTACAAATTGTAAAATTAATATATAAAATATAGGACTTAAAATGAAAAATCCCATAATTTATGAAGAATTAAAGTCCCCTGTAACAGCACAACTTGAAACGACTTATAAATGTACAAGTAGGTGTAATTATTGCTATAATTCTTGGAGAGGCAGAAAAAATTTACCTAAAACAAGTCTCTCAAAAGAAGATTCTATGACAATATCCAAAAAACTAGTAGAAGGAGAATTATTTGAAGTAGTTTTAACAGGAGGTGAACCTTTGTTAAGAAGGGACATTGTCTATCCGTGTGCAAAATACTTATCTCAAAATAATGTTGATGTTGGATTAAATACAAACCTGATTCTCCTAAATGAAGACGATATTCATAAAATTAGAGATTCTGGAATCTCTAGGGTTTTTGCATCGTTACCTAGCTCAGATGAAAAACTTTATAATGAAATAACAAAAACAAAATCATTTAAAAAAGCTGTAAGAGGAATAGAAACAATCATAAAAAATAAACTCCCATTAGGAATAAATATGGTAGTTACAAAAACAAATAAGCATCAAGTTTACGAAGTAGGTAAACTGTTATATGAAAAAGGGGTCAAATATTTTAGTGCAACTCCTGCCAGCCCCTGTTCTTTTATGCCAAGAGAACTAGAATTAGAAAAAGAAGAAGTAGTTCACACATTGGATAGTCTTCTCATGGTAGAAAAAGATTTTAATATGATAGTAGATGTTGTTGAGCCTCTTCCAAGATGTATAACAAAAAATTCAAAAGAATATGAACAGTTTTTTAAAAGAGATTGTGCAGCAGGAAAGCTAACAATTGCTATTTCTCCAGGTGGAAAAGTAAGGCCCTGTACTCATATTTCTAAAGAATATGGAAATTTATTAAATGAAGAATTATCAGAAATTTGGGATAGAATGAAATCATGGAGAGAGGGAAAATATATCCCAAAAGAATGCCATAAATGCGAAGAAATGAGTATTTGCTCTTTTGGATGCAGAGAAGCAGCTAAAATAGAAACTGGAAGCTACTCTAAAATGGAGCCTTGGGCAACAGAACCCTTAAAAGAAAATAGAAAAGAAATAAAAGTTGTATCAATACCTCAAGATAAAGAATTAAAAGTAATACCTAATTTAAGGTTTAGAAAAGAAAAAAGAGGGTATTTTGTTTTTTCTCCAAGAGATCATTCAGCAATATATGCAAATGAAGAATTATTTAAAGTATTGTCTTCTCTATATAATAGAGGTAAATTTACCTTGGGGGAATTAAACAAAGAAGAAAAAAGATTAGGATTAGTAAATATAATAAAATATTTAAATGTAAAAGGTATTGTAGAATAATGGTAGAAACACTTGAGCAAACAGCCTTGAGTATAACTAAAGAAGATATAAAAAATGCAAAGACAATTGGGATAAGAGGTTCTCAGGAATACCCAGTATCAAAAAACTATGAAAAAGTAGGAAGTACTGGACTTAAAATTTATTCCTGTGATGCAGATTGTGATAGCTGCCATTGTGCAACTTATTAACAAAAAATGTCTTTAATGATATATACTTCAGACAATGCTTTCAAAAAAGTAATTAAAAAAGAATTTAACTTATTATTAAATTTATTTGATTTTGACCCAAATACTATCCCCCCATATAAAATAGAAATTACAATCATCGATTCATTGGAAGAATTTCTGGAAATTTACAAAAAAGAATATAAAAGTAATCCTCCAGAATATGTTGTTGGTTTTGCTACAAGTAATGGAAGAATATTTATTTTAAATAAAAAATTGTTTGAAAACAGAGGTCACCTAACAGAAGAGTTTGAAAAAGTAATACTTCATGAATTAAGCCACATATTTGTAAGAAGAATTCTTGACCCAAAATACACTTTTATGTGGATTCAAGAAGGACTCTGTCAATATCTAGCATTTAAAGACAAGGAATTCAAAATATCCAAGTTTATTGATTTCAGGAAAATAGAAACCAAGGAAAATTGGAAAAAATTCCCAGCTTATCAACAATCAGCTGCATTTTTCAAGTTTCTCTCAGAAAATTACGGATTTGAAAAAATTATACAATTTATAAAATTAATAAAACAAAAAGGAGAGTATAAGGCTTTTAATGAATTATTTGGAGATTTTAAAGAGGTGCAGGAAAAGTTTCTTAAATCTTTAAAATCAGAAAATGAAAATCCAACATCACCCAGGAACACCTTGTAATAAGAATGTATTAGATTGTTATGAAGAAATCCCTATAATTGATGGGAAATGGGGCTTTGCATACCCCAAAAGATTGGAAATAGAACTCACAAGACAGTGCAACCTCAATTGTATCCATTGTTGGAATAATTCTTCAGGAAAAATAAAGGAAATTGCATTTAAATTAATAAAATCAGAAATAAAAGGCAACAAAAATCTCTCGATTAAATTCACAGGGGGAGAACCTCTTCTCTATTACTCATTTAAACCTCTGTTGGAATTAACTAAAGAAAATGGAAATTATGTAGAAATAGTTTCTAATGGAACTTTAATTAACAAAAAAACTTCAAATTTACTAAAAGATTATATTGATAAAATAAGTATAAGCTTACATGGAAGCACTAAAAAAACTCATGAAACAATAACAAGAAGACCAAGAAGTTATGATAAAACAATCAATTCTATTAAACATCTTCAGGATAATGGACTAAATCCAATCATAAATTATACTGTAATGAAAGAAAACAAAGATGATGTGATTAATACTATTCTACTAGCAAGAAAATTAGGGGTAAAAGGACTGAGGTTTAACTTACTTAGAAATTGTGGAAGAGGAAAAAAATTAGAGCAAATAATTCCGGAAGAAATCCCTTTAATAAGAAGAAGGATTATGGATAATTCAAAAATAGGAGTAAACCTAGAAAAAAGTGAATTATATACTGCTGGCTATCTCTTAGGATTAGATAATGCCCAAGTGTATGGATGTGGAGGTATGAGAAATCAGGTTTTTATTTCTTCAGAAGGAGACGTATACTCATGTAATCTTTCCAGAGAACTAATGGGAAACCTAAAAAAAGACAACTTAAAAAATATTTGGAATAGTAAAAATGCTTCAGACTTCAGAAACAAGTTTGTATGTTCTCAAGATGATTGTTCCTTAAAAGAAAGATGCGCAGGTAAGTGCAAGGCATAAAAAGACTATGCAAAAGAAAATATTGCAACAAAAATTGGTAACATGCTCACAATTCAATAAAGATATTTAAAATTTATTCTTTCTAAATCTTCTTTAAAACATCAATCAACTCTTTAAACTCATTTATCTCAAAATCAGCTCCGCTTCTTCCTATTGCTGGCTTTTTTGAATCTTCAACTCCGTATCTTGCAAAACAAGTTTTTATCCCAAGTTTTTTTGGTGTTTGAATATCTCGTTCAATCCTATCTCCAACCATAAGTGCTTCTTCTGGCTTAATCTTAAGATATTTCAATGTTGAATTAAATGGGACAGTTGAAGTCTTTTGTTTTTTAACATCACTCTTTGTTAAAACCAAATCAAAATATCCATCCAATTTAGCCATAATTAATCTTGTCCAAGCTTTCATTGCAGGAGCATCACTCACAACAACAAGCTTGTATTTCTTTTTCAAAACCTTCAATGTGAGCATAACTCCTTCATAAGGTATAACTTGTTCTTCTTTAACAGACCTATAAGCAAGAACACCTGAAGCCATAATTCTATAATCAATTTTTCCATTAGATTTTTTGATTATCTTTTCAAAAACAGCTTTATATTCCATTCCTTTTTTATCATAGATTATGTATATTTCTTTCATCGCATCTTCTTTTTTCATTTTCAAGCCAGCAGAAATCATTGCTTCAACAGCTGCTTCGCAGCTCTTTCTTTTCATTTTCATAAAATCAATTAAAGTGTTGTCAACATCAAATAAGATTGCTTTAATCATAAAAAAATAAATAAAATATATTTTAAAAACATGTCTAAATTAAAATTCAGCACCTTCCAACAACATGCTTCCAAGCATTACAATACCTTGTAACTTCTTCTTCAGTTTCTTTATCTATATCTTCTTCAGCACATTTTTCTACAGTTGGAGCAACAACATTAACCAAGATGTAAACCTTGTCTAAGTCATATGATTCTTTAGCATTATCAGAAAGCATAGAAGGTCCCCAAAGTGAAATAATACTTGTATCAATAGGTCTTATTGCATTCTCTGTACAAACAGGATAAGTATATCTTGCACTAGCCCAATTTTGTAATTCCTGGACTTGATCTGAATCAGCCAGTATTAATTTTTGGAATGAAGTCAATGCATTTTCATCATCTTCAAATCCCTCAATTAAATAAGCTGCAGCATTTATACAATAAATTCCACTTTCTTCACCAGTATTTCTTATATTAGCATAAATAAATGAATTCAAATCTGAATATTTGTACAACGCCAATCCTTCGGAAGAAGGAACATTCACAGCAGTTTTATATTTAAATCCTGTTCTGAAATTAGCAATAAAAGGTATATCTTCTTTGGAACATTTTTTTTCAGATATTTGTTCTTTTATAGCATTAGTTGTTGTATAAGGAACTTGAACAACAATAAGAATAAGTGCTATAATCACAATCAACAAAAGGATTAAGATTGCTTGAAAACTCCAAACAGATTTCTTTTTTTCTTCTTTGGAACTTTCCTTGGAATTTTCCTTGGAATTTTCTTTAGTTTTTTCTTTCACTCTCCCTTTTTCTTCTTTTTCCATAAAAAATAAAAACAAAAAGGGTATATAAAACTTGTTTAGATTTTTTCATTACTCTCGATAAATGAAAATTTTACAAAAATAAAAAATATTTACTTCTTTTCTTTCTTTATCCCAAGGATTTTCTTTCCGCCCATATATGGCTGAAGAACTTTAGGTATTTTTATGCTCCCGTCTTTCTGCTGATTGTTTTCCATTACAGCAATCAAAGCCCTAGGACTTGCAAGAACAGTATTATTTAATGTGTGTGCAAAATACCTTTTTCCTTTATTCTCTATTTTAATATCTAATCTTCTTGCTTGAGCATCTGTTAAATTTGAGCATGAACCAACTTCATAATATTTTTTCTGTCTTGGACTCCAAGCTTCAACATCTGCAGACTTTGCTTTCAAATCAGCTAAATCCCCTGAACAACATTCCAAGGTTCTCACTGGAACATCTAAATTCTTGAAAACATCAACAGTATATTGAAGCATTTTCTCATACCATCTATAGGACTCTTCTGGCTCACATATAACAATCATTTCTTGTTTTTCAAACTGATGTAATCTATAGAAACCCTTTTCTTCGATTCCATGAGCTCCAATCTCCTTTCTAAAACACGGACTATAAGACGTAAGCGTTATTGGTAAACTAGTAGAGTTTAAAGTTTTTCCAATAAATCTTCCAATCATTGAATGTTCTGATGTTCCAATCAAATACAAATCCTCTCCTTCAACTTTATACATCATATTTTCCATCTCAGTAAAACTCATAACTCCTTCAACAACTCTTTTTCTTATCATAAATGGAGGTATAACATAACTAAATCCTTGTTTTATCATATAATCTCTTGCATAAGCAATCATTGCAGAATGTAGCACAGCTAAATCTCCAGTTAAAAAATAAAAACCATTTCCAGAAGTTTCTCTTGCAGAATCAAAATCAACTCCATTTAATTTCTCAGCTAATTCAGCATGATTAAAAATTTCATAATTTGGAATTTCGGGTTTTCCAACTCTTTTAATCTCAACATTCTCAGAACTATCTTTTCCTATTGGAACTGAATCATGAATTATATTTGGAATTTTATACATTATCTGCTTTATATCTTCTTCAAGTTTCTTTCTCTTCTCTTGAATTTCAGCTATCTTATCTGGAATTTCCTTGGCTCTTTTAAGAAGTTGTTTAGCTGCCTTTTCATCTTTTTTCTTCTTGGCTTGATTTATCTCTTCAGAAACCTTGTTTCTCTCGCTTCTAAGTCCATCCTCTTCATATTTAGCTTTTCTCCATTTTTCATCTAAAACAAGAACTTCATCTACAAGTTTCAGTTTATCATCCTGAAACTTTTTCCTGATATTCTCTTTTACAATATCTGGATTTTCACGCAATATCTTTATATCAATCATAAATCTACATAGAAAACAGATATTTAAATTTATTGAGTTAATTTATTTTAATAAAAACTACTCAACTAAAACATTTAAAAAATAAAACTCCTTTAATAGTTCATAATGGCAATAATAAAAGGAGGTGTAGTTCATGTAGGTATTACTGATGCATATCATGCATTTGTTGGAAATTTACACCCTTGGCTTCAAACTTTCATAAATATAGTACTGATGTCGCTTCTTGTAACATTATTTTTCATTTTTATATGGAAACTTTATCATATTATATCTAAAAAAAATCTAATTGAGCTTAACCTAAAACAATACAACAAAGCAAGACATACAGGATTCAAAAAAATCACAGGAACAATACTCTACTTTTTAGAATATATAATCATATTTCCTTTTTTTGTTATATTCTGGTTTTCTATATTTATAATATTTGTAATGCTACTTTCAAGGGAACTTGATTTTTCAACTGTGCTAACAATATCCACAATAATAATTATAGTTATAAGAACAACAGCATACTATAAGCAAGCTCTCTCAAGAGATATATCCAAATTACTTCCATTTACACTATTAGCAGTAGCAATAACAGAAAAAGAATTCTTCAATTTTGAATCAATATTTGCAAGAGCAGCAGAACTCCCATTATTTTTTGAAAATATTTTAGTCTACATCGGAGTAATAGTTGCAGTTGAAATAATCCTAAGATTAATGGATTTTATATTATCCTTGTTTAAAAAAGACAAAGACGAAGAAGAAGAGCTACCAGTACCCAAAAGAGAAGAATATTAGAAGATAATTGATTAATCTAACAAAGCCCATCATATAAAAAGCTTTTTAAACCACTCCATAATAAATGTAATATGGCAAAGGTAAGGATAAAATTAAACAGCACAGACATAAATATGTTAAATAATATCTGTGAATCTATAAGAGAAATAGCTAAAAAATCAGGAATAACAATAGTTGGACCTGTTCCTTTACCAACAAAAAAGCTTAAAATAACAACAAGGAAATCTCCTTGTGGAAGTGGAACAGCTACATTCGACAATTATGAAATGAGAATCCATAAAAGATTAATTGACCTTCCAGCTAATGAAAAAATACTTCATCATATTGTAAGAATGCAAATACCTAAGTCTGTTAATGTTAAGATTGAAATGAAAGATTAATCTTCCAAGAATAATTTAAACGAGTCATAAAAACAATAACATTTAAAAGATAAATTCAATATATTAATCAATGCATTTAAAAATCTGGGGATACATATTAATTCTAATCCTAGTAATAGGAGGATTAATTGGTATAGGAAAAATAACAGGAAATATGACAGGTAAAGTAATAAGTTCAGGAACTCAAGTAAAACTTGAAACAAATCATGGAAACATAGTCATACAATTATACGACGATATGCCAGTAACTGCAGGAAATTTTGCAAAACTAGTTTCAGAAGGATTCTACGATGGAGTTATATTTCATAGGGTAATTGAAGGCTTTATGATTCAAGGAGGAGATCCAACAGGAACAGGAAGAGGAGGACCAGGATACACTATAAAAGATGAGTTCACACACAAGGGTGGAAACAAAAATAATAGAGGAACAATCTCAATGGCAAATGCAGGACCAAACACGGGCGGTTCACAATTTTTTATAAATTTAGTCGATAACAACTATTTGGATTCAAAACATCCAGCATTTGGAGAAGTAATTCATGGAATGGATGTTGTAGACAAAATAGCTTCTGTTCAAACTGACTCAGAAGACAGACCATTAGAGGAAGTAAGAATAATAAGAGCTACTATTCTAAAATAAAATAATTTAAAATTAAATCTTTATCTTAGAATCTGGAACCTTATCAGAATGAACATTCATATCTCCACTGGCTAAACAATCCCAGCAAGTATGGATACTTCCGTCTGGTTCTTTAACTATCCCAGTTCCATGGCATTTTGGACAATTTTCTTTCATATAAAATAAAAACATAACTATTATTTAAAATTATTTACTTTAAAAAATACATAAAATTAACCCCAGTTAAAATTAAAAATTCCTGTAAAAACATTTATAAAATACTATAATATATATTATATATAAGTATATAAAGGAGAAAAACTCCATAATAAAATGGAAAAAGACATAGGAAGAATAAAGAAAAACGATTCAACAGATATAATAATAAGAATAGATGATTTTGGAGGAAGAAAAGGACTTACAATAAGAGAATATGTTACATCTGACAGATATACTGGATTCACAAAAGCAGGTATAAGGATAGGCTCAGCAGATTTTCCTAAATTCAAAGAAATGATTAATTCTGTTTCAGAAGAAGAATTAGCTGCAGAAGCTGAATCTGCCCCAATAGAAACAAAGAAAAAACCAAAAAAACCAGCTTCACAAGAAGAACTGCCTGATTATTAATTAATTCTAAAGAATTTTAACTATCCAAAAAATTTAAAACATATTTTAAATTATATGATTTATGAAAAGACCAACAAAAAAACAAATAAAAAGCAACATAATAACTCTCGCAATAATAATTACCATTTTAGTTATAGCAATTCTTGCACTCTCAAAAAAGCCAGTTGAAACAGATGAAAAAGAAATAAAATGTATTGCATCTAAAACAACACTATATACTCAATTGGGATGCCATGCTTGTGAAAGTCAAAGAGAATTATTTGGAAATAATTACAAATACATTAATGTAATTGATTGCTGGTATGAAAGAGACAAATGCAATGAAATAGAGTACACTCCAACCTGGATTATAAATCAAGAAAAAGTTATTGGTGTTCAAACAATTGAAAAATTAAAAGAATTAACAGGATGTTAATTTAATACAAATGTCTAAATCATTATAAAATTTAAAATCTTAATAAAAAATAATTTTTTAATTTTCTTATAAAACCAAAACATTTAAATATAATTATGAATATATATTCATAACTAAAAACAGGAGAAAATACAAAAATGCCAAATAAAGACAAAACAGGACCAGAAGGAAAAGGACCGAAAACAGGAAGACAAATGGGAAACTGCGAAGGAGCAGAACCCCAGAGAAGAAAAAGAAGAGGATTGGGTAGAAACAGAAGATTCAACAGGAGAATTGAATAATAAAATGCCTCGTCCGTGTAAAAGGAGAAGAATTAGAGGCAACCCCCACTCTAATTATTTTAAACCAGCAGGAATTCTAATAAGAGAATTAAAAGAAACAAAATTAGAAATTTCTGAATTTGAAGCAATAAGACTTGTGGATTTTCAAGAAATCTCTCAAGAAGAAGCAGCAAAACAAATGCAAATTTCTCAACCTACACTCTCAAGAACACTTGCTTCTGCAAGAAAAAAAATAGCAGATTCTATAATTAATGGGAAAGCAATAAAAATTTCGAAAGATTTAAATTAATAATTAAATAACTAAGAAAATACAAAATGGTTGTATCTGAAACATTCACATTAGGAAGAATAACTCTTCTTGCACTTGCAGACTCAGTTAATCCCTGTGAAATAGCTGTTCTTACAATGGTTCTAGTCTCAATACTTTTAGCAAACCCAAGAAATAAAAAAAAGGTTCTTTTTGCTGGATTAGCGTTCTCACTTGCAGTATTTATTGGATATTTAGCATACGGAATCATAATTATACAATTCTTCAAAGTTTTTGCTGAATTTTTAAGAGAAGGTTCTAAATATGTTTACAATGGCTTAGCAATATTAGCCATGATTATAGGAGCATTAAACATAAAGGACTTCTTTTTCTATAAAGCAGGTAGTTTTGGGACAGAAATGCCAATCTTTATGAGACCAAAAGTAAAAAAAATAATTGGAAATATAACCTCTCCTAAATCTGCATTCTTAATAGGATTTATTGTAACCTTATTCCTATTACCTTGCACAATAGGCCCATATATTGTAGCTTCAGGTTTACTTTCTGAATTAGGAACAATTGGAGCAATACCCTGGTTATTGTATTATAACCTTGTTTTCATATTACCAATGATAGTTATAACCTTAATTGTATATCTTGGATTAGCGAGAGTTGAAGATGTTTCAGGATGGAAGGAAAAGAACATCAGAAAACTTCATTTAATTGCAGGAATCTTGCTTTTCTTAGTAGGATTAGGAATCATTCTTGGCTGGATATAAATCTTAAATAACAAGATTTTTAAATAAAGCTCACATAAAAAAGTAACAGTAAAATATGATACAATTATTGTCAGACAACGAACCACCCCCCAAATTCCAAAGAAAAAAAGAAGTGAAAAATAAGGGTAAAAATCTTCCACAATTGGTGTTTTCTTTAAAGATTGAAAATAATGGAAATACTCTAAACAACTCAAATAATAAAAAACTAGAAGATAGGATAAAAAACAACCCTGTAAACGACCAATATTTAGAAGATTATTCTGCTCTTGAAAAATCATTCTCAAAAAACAGCACAACAACTTCTCAAAAGAAAATTAGATTCTCAGAGATAAACACCAGCAACGAGAGTTTAAGTCAAATAAATACAGATTATCTGGAAATAAATAAAGAAAATTCAGTAAAAAATCGCAAAAATCAAAATTTTTATTTTAAAAACACCGAATATAACTTTATTTTTTTCCAAACATTTATAAAAGATGATAACAAAGAAAAAAAATATTACTTGGAATTAAGAGAAAAACAAGAAAAAGATAAAATCTATTCCTTGTCCTCTTTTGATGAAGAGAAAACAACTGATGAGAGAGAAATAAAGTGGAATGCAACAGATTACAATTAGCAGAGAAGAAAAAAGAAGAAGTAAAATGTAAAGCTGTGCAAGAAAAATTCCAAAGATTCATGACAATAGATGAGGTTTCTAAGATATTTGACTTGGATAAAGACGAATTAAAGAAAATATGCAGTAATTATCCTATGAGAATTCCAGATTACTATTTATCTTTAATAAAAGAAAAATGGGACGGTGTTTACAAACAATGTATTCCATCTTCTGCTGAAATTTACGACTTATGTGGAGAAGAAGACCCCCTTCATGAAGAACCAGAACACCAAAAAAGAAAAAATGTTCCTTCTCTTCTAACTCACAGGTATCCAGACAGAGTTCTTTTCAGGATTTCAAACTCATGTGCAATGTATTGTAGATTTTGTACAAGAAAAAGAAAAGTTGGAGATATAACCAAAAATCCAACATGGGAAGAAATGGCTAAAGCAATATTATATATAAAACAACATCCTGAAATACGTGATGTAATTCTTTCTGGAGGAGACCCTTTAATGCTTCCTAATAAATTACTTGAAAAAATAATAAAAGCAGTACACTCAATCATATCAAAAAGAGAAAATGGAATAATCAGAATAGGCACAAGAATCCCTTGTGTTTTTCCTCAAAGAATAACAGAAGAACTATGCGATATGTTAAAAAAATACCACCCTATTTACATAAACACTCATTTTAATCACCCAAATGAAATAACTCCAGAAAGCAAAAGAGCCTGTGAACTTCTTGTTAATGCAGGAATCCCAGTTGGAAATCAAACAGTTCTTCTTAAAGGAGTAAATGATAATCCAGAAACAATGAAAAAACTAATGTTAGGTTTATTGAGTATTAGAGTAAGACCTTATTACATTTATCAATGCGACCCAGTTAAAGGTGCAAATCATTTCAGGACAAGAGTTGAGAAAGGACTTGAAATATACAAATCATTAAGAGGACATACTTCAGGACTCGCAGTCCCACAATTTGTAATTGATGCTCCAGGGGGAGGAGGAAAAATACCTCTATTACCAGAATATGTTCAAAGTATAGACAAGGACAAGGTTGTTCTTAAGAACTATGAGGGAAACACTCACGAATACCCGCAAATCAAAGAAGATTATTGAAAAGTATTAAATAATTTCTCTTATCAAAAAATTTAAAAATAAATTTTCTATTCATATACTAAAAGAAAGAAATAAAGGAGGGAGATACAAAGATGGTTGAAGCAAATTATATTCAAGAAAAAATGGCAGAAATACAAAAAAGCGAAGAGCTTTCTAATATAATGGGCAAACTTCTTTCTGGAAAACCTGGTTATAAAGCAGTAATTGAAAAAAAGATTATTCAAGTAAGATGTCCTGGTAATTGTGGGATGATTTTTGAAAGCCCTGTAAAATTCTGCCCTGAATGCGGTTCAAAAATAGAATGGCCTAAGAAAGAGTAAAATTAAGGCTGGAGACATAACTCAAAAAATAAGTTTTACATCTTTTCCTAAAGCTAAAATACTCCCAGACATACGGCGTTCACGAATTTAAGAAAGAGGGGAGGTTTCTTTTGTAAAGATATATTGTATATTTGATTTTAGGTATTTTTTTCTTAGTTGGTTTATTTCGTCTATTGAGCAATCATCCGATTTAATCTCTATTCCATAATCCCTTATTGCAATAATTTTATCTCTTGGGAAATTTTTTTCTACATAAACACCCTTTTCAAATTGCACGAGAAGAAATGGTTTGTATTTGAGAGATAAATAAAATCCGATTGCATTGTCTCGTGCTCCCACATTTATTTTTTTATATTTTTTGAACGCTTCTTTTTCAAATGCCTCGACCAGTTTCTTTCCAAAGTGCCTCTTTTGAAATCTACAATCAACAGCTATTTCACTCATCAATAGATAGTCTTCTCTCGGAAATCCGCAAACAACTCCGATAAGTTCTTTTCCCAAATATGCTCCTATAAAATATGCTGGAAACTCCCTAAATTTTTCTCTCAAAAATTCTTTAGTTCTTACTCTTTCTTCTCCAAGTTCGTTGTCCAAAATTTGCATTGCAAAATCAAAATCTTTTTTTGAAATTCGCCTTATCTCAATATTTTCAGTTAATTTCATGATCTTGAATTCATTAAGTATTTTTTTGTCTAAATCATTCAATTCATCTTCGTTCAATCATCTTTAACCTTTTTTGTACCTTCTTTAAGCTCAAGTGTTATTTGCATATGTTGACAATAATTCATTGGAACTCTACCGTCAGCAATCAAGGCAGGCATTTGGCGGGTACCTTATCTTGGCCGATTGTATGTATCGAATATTTCTTAAGTTGTTCAGAGAATCCTTTCTGGCTTCCGATTTTGTATTTGACTTCATAGTAAATCGATGAAAGTAGAACTTATAAATATTTATACTTGTTACTATTTTAATTTTTGTTATTCTTTATCGAAATAAAAATTATTTGTATATTCGCGACGAAATTTCTTTGTGATTTTTTGTTCCGTAGCGTTTTTAAAGTTATTTTTACAAATTATCTCATGGAAAATCAAGTAAAAATCCGCCAACCAATAGTAACAGTCTGTGGGCATGTAGACCATGGAAAAACATCTATATTAGATTGTCTTAGAAATAGCGCTGTCCAAGCTGGAGAACACGGAGGCATAACTCAAAAAATATCTTTCACTTCTTATCCTATTACTCAAATGAAAGCAGCTTGTCCTCTAATTGATAAGTCAGGAATAAAAGTAAATATACCAGGATTTTTACTTATTGATACCCCCGGACATGCGGCATTTACTAATCTTAGAAAAAGAGGAGGTTCTCTGGCAGATTTAGCAATTTTAGTTGTAGATATAAATGAAGGAATAAAACCCCAAACAGCTGAAGTCATTCAAATACTTAAACTTCATAAAACACCTTTTTTAATTGCTTTAAATAAAATAGATAATATTTCAGGATGGAGAACAAATACAGATAAACCATTAAAAGAAAGCGTTGAATCTCAAGGAAGCAATGTCCGTCAGATTTTTGATGAAAGATACATGACATTAATTGGCTCATTAAGTAGCTTTGGTTTTGAATCAGATTTATATTATAATATTTCAGACTTCACAAAAAAAATAGCATTAGTTCCTTGTTCTGCAAAAACCCATGAAGGAATACCTGAATTAATAATGATGCTTTGTGGTTTAAGTCAAAAATATCTAACAGATAAATTAAAGATGGGAAAAGAACCAAAAGGAGTTCTATTGGAAGTTAAAAAAGAAAAATCAAATAATTACATTGAAGCCATATTATATGATGGAGAGTTAAAAAAAACAGATGAAATAGCAATTGCAAACTTTAACACTGAAAAAGAACCAATAGTAACTAAAATCAGGATATTAGAAGAAATAGAACCACTCTGTGCAAAATTCAAACCAAAAGAAAGTGTAACAGCTTCAACAGGCATAAGAATACAATTAATTGAAAAAGATGAAGTTTTACCAGGTATGCCATTTGAGATTTACAAAAACAATCTTCAGGAACTAAAAGAAAAATTCAATAAAGAAATATCAGACAAAATAAAAACAAAAAATAATGGAATAATAGCAAAGGCAGATTCTTTAGGAAGTATCGAAGCACTTCTTTTCCTTCTAGAAAATCAAAATATTCCTGTTCTAAAAGCAGGTATAGGAAATATCAACAAATCAGATGTAATAGCTGCTAAAGCAAATATGGAAATAAATGAATTGGATGTAGTAATAGTTGGATTTAATGTTGGAATAGATGAAGATGCTAATGAATTAATAAAAGACCAAGGTAAAAAAATAAAAGTAATAACAGACGAAGTTGTATATAAAATCCTTGAAGATTTGGTTGACTGGAGAACTCAAAAACAAAAAGATATTGAAAAAAAGAGATTAATGGAACTAGTACCAATATGCAAAGTAAAAATCCTTCACCAATATGTTTTCAGAAATACAAGTCCTGCAATATTTGGTGTAAGAATTGAAGCAGGAAAATTAAAACAACAAATGCACTTAATAGATGAAAAAGGAGAAAAAGTAGGGAAAATAAAAAATATTGAATCTGAAAGAAAATCAGTTCCAGAAGCAGGGGAAGGAATGGAAGTTGCTGTTTCTATGCCTGGGATAAATTTTGAAAGAGCAATGAAAAACAGAAACTTTATGTATTCTGATTTAGGAGAATCCCAATTCAGAAATCTTAAGAAAAATAAAGATTTACTTTCTGGTGCTGAAATGAAAATGCTTCAGGAAATAGCTGAGATAAAAAGACAAGAAAAAGCTGATTGGGGAATTTGATTTAGAATTACAAAGTTTTAAAAACAAAAATACATAATTTACATAATGAGAAAAGCAAATATTGGGGTTATAATTGCAATATTGGTTATGATTTATTCATTCTCGGTTATAGCTTCAGCAGAGCCATGTAACTTACAAATTTCTATGATAAACCAAGACCCTTATCCTGCAATTCAAGGAGATTATGTTAAAGTTTTATTTAAAATAGATGGGATTAGAAACACAGAATGTGGAACAGTTACATTTGGAATTAAAGAAGACTATCCTATTTCTCTTGACCCAAATGTAGGAAATCCAATAACAATAAAATCAGGAGTATATCAAAAAAATTATGCGTCATACTATCTTGCTTCATATAAATTAAGAATAGATTCAAATGCTCTTGATGGAGAAAATCCTATTGAAGTATATTATTCAACAAAAACAGCATCAAATATTGTTAAAGAATTTGATATAACTGTTGAAGATGTAAGAGCTGATTTTGAAATACATGTTAAAGATTACAATTACCTAACAAAAGAACTAACTTTTGAAATATTAAATACAGCTAAATCAGATGTTGAAGCACTTACAATAGAAATACCAAAACAAGATGATATTACAATAAAAGGTGCAAACAGAATAGTTGTTGGAGACTTAGATTCAAATGAATACACTACAGCAGATTTTGAAGCAATACTCCCAAACAAGGAAACAAGAATAAATCTAAATGTTATTTACACTGACTCAATAAACTCAAGAAGAGAATTACAAAAAGTAGTTGATTTTGACCCTTCATATTTTGTAGATAGAAACGGAGACAAGAAAAAATTCCCTTGGTTTGGTGTAATAATAGTTGTCTTCATAGCAATAATATTTATTAGGAGAATAATCAAAAAAAGAAAAAGAGAAGCTGAAAGAAAAAAAAGAAGAGCAATGGCTTAAACAAAGTATTAGACAATAGTTTCTGTTCATATATTAATATATTCGTCTTATTCATAATTCATACCTCAAGCTCAAATTAACATCTGGCTAAACATTACAAATTATCTGAAGTTATTCGTAACGTAAAGCATCAACAGGATTAACTTTTGAAGCACTTCTTGAAGGTAATGCTCCTGAAATAGCACCTGTTAGTGTTGCAAATACAATACATGCAATAAACAACCATGCTGGGAAAGCAGGTTGTAAAAACCCATACCCTACACTTTCAATTATCTTACCTCCTAAGAAACTTAAAGCTACTCCAAAAATCACTCCTAAAACTCCTGCAATAAATCCTAAAAATGAACTTTCAAACAAAAATATAGCAAATATTTCAGAATCTTTAGCTCCTATTGACTTCATTACTCCTATTTCTTTAACCCTCTCTAAAACAGAAGTTATCATAGTATTTGCAGTATTAATAGCTGAAACAAAAACAGAAATCAAAGCAATCAAAACTATAAACCAAATAACAATATCCAAAGCAGTTGAATAAGATTCAATCATATCATCAAAAGATTGGACAAAAAAATCTTCTTTACCCTGATCTTGTCCTCTTTCTTTTCTTAAATTTTTTTCAATATCTTTGACAACTCTATCAATATTCTTCGTATCAACTTTAGCTATAATCCAATTATATGAAAGACTAGAATTAGAATATAATTCCTCCATAAAATCATTGGTTACATAAATCTGAGAATCATCTGGAGCATTTCCTACAGACGCATAAAAACCAATAACCTTAACCTTTCTTCCATTCAAAATAATATTATCATTTAATTCATAAGGTTTAGAGAATATTTTATTAGGTAAAAGATAATTATAACCTAAAACTACTCCTCTATCTCCTGGTTGCAATTCTCTACCAGTATAAACATTCAAAGTAAAAACATCACTCATCAAAGGTTTTTTGGGGTCATAACCTAATATAGAAACATATTTTTTGACTCCACTTTTTTCAATTTCAGCATTTTTAAGATAAACTCCAGTTGCAGAATAAACTCCAGAAGTAGATTCAACAACACGCACCTCATCTTCTGAAAATGCAAAAGCACCATCCATACCTCCACCAAAACCTTTTGGTTGAATTAAAACTTTATTTGCAGAAGAAGCACTTGACATTTCTTCAATATAATTAAACAACCCCATACCAAAACTAACAAAAATAAATATTGTTGTTATTCCTACAAGTATTGAAATTACTGTAAATGCACTTCTTGTCTTTCTTTGTTTTATATTTCTTAAAGAATAATTAATTAATTCTCTTGATATCATTTTATCCTCTCAATGCCTCAACTGGATTTTGTTTAGCTGCTCTCATAGCAGGAAGAATTCCTGCAATTGCTCCTATTAAAAAACTCCCTAATAAAGCAAAAAATATAAGATAAATGCTTATCTGGGGTTGAATTTCTGCCCCAATAAAATTATTTATTCCTATAATACCAAAATATCCAAGGACTACTCCAAAAATAACTCCTATTGCACCCCCAATTAATCCTAATTGACCCGACTCAATAAAGAATTGCATGAATATCTGACGATTTGTTGCACCAATAGCTTTCATTATTCCAATTTCTTTTCTTCTTTCAAGAACGGATGTAGTCATAGTATTGATTATTCCAATAGCTCCAACAAAAATAGAAATAGAAGCAACAATAATAATGAATATAGTAATTGCATTTAAAATACTATTAACTTGTTCTAAAGAAGCTTCTGGAGTAGAAACAGTAAAATCCTCTTCACCAACCTTAACATCTCTCAATCTTCTAAGTAATTTCTCAATATCTTCTTTAGTTTTATCTATCTCTTTTTTATCTCTTGGGAGAACATTAATAAAATCCCATTCTTCAATAGAACCATATAAACTCTCTATATCACGTTCATTCATAAAAACAATATTATCAAAAATAAAACTTCCTTTTTTCTCTACAATCCCCACAACTTCAAAATCTCTTCCTTGAATATTAACTTTATTTCCAGGAACAATCTCTCTACCTAAACCAACCTTATTTGCATAAAAGTTATACCCTAATAAAATCTTTCCTGAATCTGAATCTTTTAATAATCTACCTACAGCAGTTTTTGCTTCAATTTGTTGATAAAGAATATCTCTATCTTTTCCAGAAGGAATATTTGTTGCATATCCAAAAACAACTTTATTGTTAAATTCAATTTTTCCTGCAACTATAACTCTTCCTACTGCAGCTTTAACACTACTAAGTTTTTCTATTTCCTGTAAATCCCTTTGAGTAAGAGGATTAACCTGTCCTGAACCAGGATGTCCAAAACCATTCCCGGCTCCTTCAACAGTTATTAATTCAGTTGATGAAACTCCAAACTGAGAACCTACAGCCAATTTAAGCCCATTACTAAGTGTAATTAAAGAAACAACTGCAAAAATACCTATACAAATACCTAAAAGAGTAAGATAACTCCTTATACCCTTCTTTCTCAAATTTCTATATGCAAGAATAAAATAATTCATTTTACTTCTTCCTTTCTTTAGTAACTCTTTCTATCTTTCCATCTTTAAGCCAGTAAATAGTATGTGCATATTTCTTAGCTAATTCAGGAGAGTGTGTTACAAATACAATTGTTCTTCCTTCTTTATTCAATTCAGTAAGAAAATCCATCACTTTCAATCCTGTTTTAGTGTCTAAATTACCTGTAGGCTCATCTGCAAGAATAACTTCAGGGTCATTAGCTAAAGCTCTTGCAATTGCAACTCTCTGTTGCTGTCCTCCTGAAATCTGATTAGGATAATGCTCTCTCCTATCTAATAAATCGAGTCTGCGTAAAATCTTTTCTGCTTTTTCTTCTCTCTCATACTGCGGAACTCCCTGCAAAGCCATAGGCAACACAACATTCTCAAAAACAGTAAGTGTTGGTATGAGATTAAATTGCTGAAAAATAAACCCAATATTTTTTCCTCTTACCTGAGCCAGTTCAGATTCATTTAAAGAAGAAATATCTTCCCCATCAAGAAAAATATGCCCTTTTGTTGGCATATCCAAACTTCCAACAAGATTCATAGCAGTTGATTTGCCTGAACCAGAAGGACCCATAACTGCAACAAAATCACCTCTCTTAATATCAATACTTACACCATCCACTGCTTTAACAACGCTCTCTCCCATTTCATAATATTTGGCAACATTGTTAAGGCGAATAAAAGCTTTATCAGAATCTATCTCTTTTTCCATAAGTAAAAAATAAAAATATCATTAATAAACTTTACCAAGCAAATAACAACCAAAAAGTTTATAACAAGCAAAAGTACAAAAATTGTATGGCAAAAAAATCACTCAAAGTTATAACCCTCTTAGCCCTAATGGCAATACCACAATCAATAAGTATAAATGAGAGTTATTCTCCAAAATTAAGAAAACTAGAGAATATAGAAAAGGAAGAAATAGCTAAAAAAGAAATTGCAAAAAAAAGATATGAATTAATTGAAATAAATGAAACAATAGAATCAATTGAAAGAAAAAGGGATTTTATATTAATGCGACTAAATGAAAAAGACACTAGAGATAGTATGAAAAATGAATACACTAAAAGGTTAAATAAAATAAATGAAGAATTAAAAGAATATTATTCAAGAAGAATCCAATATATAGATTAATTAAAAAATAATCACTGTCTTGATTTTATAAAATCTTTAAGCAAACGAAATACTTCTTTTTGTTTATTAGGTAAGAAATTAATTGAACCTGCATTATTATGTCCCCCTCCCTCTACAAATGCTTCAGGAATTTTCTGATTAAGATATTTAATAAATTCATGAACTGAAAAATTAGATTCATTTGTAGCCCTTATTGTCATTGCAGATTCCATAATTCCAACAGTAATTAAATTTGAAATTCCTTTCTCAATCTGAAGAGAATCATGCAACATTCCAACAATCCTTCCTGGTTTAGGGAAAAATCCAAATCCTGGAAAAAATTCTTCAAAATTTAAAAATTGAAGATGTAATTTACCAAACCTATCTAACTTAGCATTTGCTTTCCCAATCTCAAATCCTTTTTCATCCAGTTCTCTTATATATGGAGCCATTAATTCAACTAATTGTTTCTGTTTAATTCTAGGCTCACCAAATAAAACCTCAATATATTCTCTTGCTTCCATAAACTTAAGTTTAGAAGAAACATAATCAATAACAAGAGAAATATCTGAAAGCAATTTTTTTGTATACCCTTGAGAAGAAGCTATTTTCATATATTCTTCCATTAATTCTGGATTTGCAATATCAATTCTGTCTGCAAAACCTGCCAAAGCAGGTATCTGTTCGATATTTTTAACTTCTGGGTTTACAAACCTAGCAAATTCTGCACATAGCATTCCTGCAGAAAAATGTGAACCCTCTTCACCAACTAAAAAAGGATTTATATGGGTTAAAACTTCACTTGAAATAGCATCATGATCAAAATAATGATGGTCTATAACAATAAAATCTGCTCCATGAACCTTTCCATGTTTTATTGCCATTAAATCTTCAGGAGAAGAACCATTATCTGCAATTATAATCAAGGGCATTTTATTAGAATGCTTTGCAACATTTCTTAAAGAATTTGCCATATCTCTTATTGAATCATCTATTTCATAGAATGGAGCAGCACAGGGAGCTCTTGTAAAAAATTCCCATGCAGCTTTTTCAGAACTATGCTGTTTCTCAATTAAAGGTAAAATAGCTCTCTCAAGAGCAAAACCTGAACTATATCCATCTGTATCATTATGATGCCTTACAATTATAGGCCTATCTTGTATTATTGCAAGCCTTATTTGAGTAGCAGCCTCAATAAATTTATTTTTAAGTTTGTTAAGAATAGCACTCTCAACAATAAAAGTAGGAGGAGTAACTCTAGCCCTTTCTTTTTCAATCTCTCTCATTTTATCCAAAAAAATCTTTTTGTTAAATTCATCTAATATTCCAATAGATTTTATTTCCCCTTCTATTTCTCCCTGAAACTCCCCTATCTCAACCGTAGCTCTTACAATCATCCCCTCAACTATCTCTGGATATGCTCTAACTCCAGGTTTAATAAATCCTTTAAGAGAAAAATTTCCAGTTCCATCTGAAATAACAAAAACAGTAGGCCCCCCTGTCTGCACAATCTTGTTAACATATCCAGTTAAAGAAACTGTTTCTTTAACTCCAGTTATCTCAGATATACTCCTTTCAACAGGTTTAACAGAAGAAACTTTATTTCCAACAAATCTTGTTCTAGAATTAAAGTTATTTTGTAATCGTTTTTTATAATTCTGTTTTATATTCTTTTTTGACTTACTCATAATAAATTAAATCCTTTTATTACCTTTAATAAAAGAAATTAATAATAGATTGTTTAAAAAACTTCTGGGTATATAAATAAGTATAAAACGAATGATTTAAAAACCATTTCGCAATCTAAATATCATGCCATTCAAAATAAATATTGGAACAAAACAAGGAAAAACCTACAAGTTGGAAACAGAATCAGAAGCACTAGTGGGAAAAGCCCTAGGAGAAATTATCAAAGGTAAGGATATTTCCCCTTCTCTTGATGGTTATGAATTTGAAATAACAGGGACAAGTGATAAATCAGGGTTTACTTCAATGAAGGATGTAGAAGGTATAGGACTCAAAAAAATGCTCTTAGGATATGGAAAAGGTATGCGCAAACGTCCAAAAAGAGAAGGAAAAAGAAAAAGATCAAATCCAACACCAAGGGGATTAAGATTAAGAAAAACTGTACGTGGAAAAATCATTTCAAATGCAATAGTTCAAATAAACTTGAAACCAACAAAAGAAGGTCCAAAAAAGCTTTCTGAAATTTTCCAGGAACAGAATAAATCTGAAGCTCCTGTTGAAAAAAACTAAACTCTTAAAAACTCTTTCTCCAATTGAATTATATGGCAAAATCAGAAAATATTCCAGAAATAAATGTAGGTATAGTTGGACATATAGACCATGGGAAAACAACTCTACTAAGTAAAATAACAGGAAAATTCACAGATACACATTCTGAAGAACTTAAAAGAGGTATTACAATAAAAATAGGATATTCTGAAATGACTATCTATAAAGATTCAGAAGGAAAGTACAATACAACAAAAGGAACACCTCAAAGATATATTTCATTCATTGATGCTCCTGGACATGAAATGCTCATGGCAAATATGCTTTCAGGTGCAGCAACAATGGATGCAGCATTACTTATAATAGCTGCAAATGAAGGAATAAAACCCCAAACAAGAGAACATTTTACTGCTTTGCAAGCTAAAGGAATAAATAATATAATTATAATACAAAACAAAATAGATTTAGTTTCAAAAGAAAAAGCAATTGAAAATTACAAAAAAATAAAAGAATTTGTAAAGGGAACAATAGCTGAAAACTCTCCAATAATTCCTGTATCTGCTCAACAAAATATAAACATTGATAAAATACTTCAAGAACTTTGCAATTTAGAAATTCCTAAAAGAGATGAAGAATCAAAGCCAATCTTGCTTGTTGCCAGGAGTTTTGATATCAACAAACCTGGAACAGAAATATCAAAATTAAGAGGAGGAGTATTAGGAGGAATATTAAAAAAAGGAAAACTAAAAGTAGGAGATGAAATAGAAATAAAACCAGGATTAAATTTCAAGAAAAACAATCAAACAGTTTATCAAACCCTTACAACAAAAATACTTTCAATATATAAAGGAAAAGAATCAATAAAAGAAGTCTCTCCTGGAGCAAGTATTGCTTTGGAAACTTCTCTTGACCCTTCACTTACAAAAGCAGATTCTTTAAATGGATGTGTAATCTCACTAAAAGGAACACTTCCTGAAATAACTCACAAAATCTCAATAAAAACAAAATTATTCGAAGAAGTTATTGGAACAGAACAAAGAGAAAAAGTAGAACCCTTGAAAAACAAAGAAGTTTTGATGCTTTCTGTTAACACAACTATAACTGTTGGGATAATAGAAAAAATATCCAAAGAAACAATAGATGTTTCATTAAATATTCCAATAATTGCATTAAAAAAAGACAATGTAGGAATTGCAAGAAATTTAAACAATCACTGGAGATTAATTGGATTTGGTGAAATTATTTAATCTTCTTTAAGCTTTAAGGTTCCAAAAGTTTTGAACCCATAAAAGTATTTATAAAGAATAATTCATTATATTAAATATGAGAAAAAAATTTGTAATAATATTAACAGTTTTTCTAATTGCATCAATGGGGTTTATTATTGCAAAAGAAGAAATAAGTACTAATGTAAAAGATGAATTAATTGCCTGTACAATGGATGTTAAAATGTGTCCTGATGGTTCTTATGTAGGAAGAATTGCTCCAGATTGTGAATTTGCTCCATGCCCTGAAGAAAATAAAGAAAAAATTTCATGTAAAGACCTATATTGGATAGACAACACAAATAAAGAATGTTCTCAAAAACAATTCTGTGGAGCATTTATGTATTATGGGCTATACACTTTTGAAACAAAAGAAGAATGCTTGAAATTTCTAGAAGATGATGGAGAACTAATAGGAGCATCATGTGGAACAGTAACTCCAGGTTACCAAAATCAATGTTGCATAAGGAAAGGATATGAAGGATGGGATGAGCAGGAATTCAAATGCATTGGTGAAAAAAGTAGAGAAAATAAAAGAGAGAGAATAAGATTACAAGATGGTTCTATTCAAAATGAAATAGAATGTCCAGAAGGATGTGTTTGTTCTGGTTCAAATGTCAAATGTTCTTTTGAAAACGGAACAAGAGTAATGACTGTCCACGCAGGTAATTCTGGAAATACAATAATACAAATAAAAAACATAAATGCTTCAACAAATGTTACACTCTACAAACAAAATGGAAAAGTATATGGAACATTCAAAGACAATGAAACAAAAGAAATAGTTCTTCCAGATCAAGTTATGAAAAAATTAAAAGAAAGAAAACAAAAAAGACTTCATCTATATAATGAATCAATTGAATTAGATGAAAATGGATATTATCATGTTGAAATGAAAAAGAAATCAAGATTATTCTTACTAGTTCCTGTAAGAGAACATGTACGTGCAGAAGTTAATGCTGAAACAGGTGAGATAGTTAAAATAAGAAATCCGTGGTGGGGATTTTTAGCAAAAGATATCAAAGAAGACATAGAAATTGAAGATTAAATACCCTAAAACTTTATAATCTTCTTTATTTTTTACAACTAATGATAGTTTATTCGCATTCAAAATTATCAACATTTGAGCAATGTCCATTAAAATACAAATTAAGATATATTGATAAGATAAAACCTGAAATTGAAAAAACAATAGAAGCGCATCTTGGAAGTTCAGTACATGATACTCTTGAATGGATTTATAATTCAGTTAAAGAAAATTCTGAAAAATCCCCTACACTAGATGAAATAATAAATCACTACATTAAAATTTGGAAAAAAGAGTTAACACAAAATATTTTAATAGTCAAAAAACAATTAACTCAAGCAGATTATTTTAATAAAGGGATACAATTTCTTGCAGATTATTATCAAGAATATTATCCATTCAAAGATGGAACAATTGAATGTGAAAAAGAAATAACAATAAAATTAGATGAAAACACTCAAATAAAAGGATTCATTGATAGATTAGTTTACGACTTAGAAAATAACCGTTATGAAATACATGATTACAAAACAGCAGGAACTTTGCCTTCACAAGAAAAAATGGACCAAGACAGGCAACTTGCATTATATTCAATAGCAATAAAAGAACTATATGGGCAAGACAAAGAAGTTCTTTTAGTCTGGCACTACCTTGCATACAACCATAAAATAATTTCTAAAAGAACAAGAGAACAACTTGAGAATCTAAAAGAAGAAACAAAAAATCTCATAAAAGATATCCAAAATACAAAAGTATTTCTACCAAATAAATCAATACTCTGTGAATGGTGTGAATATAAATCAATTTGTCCTGAATGGAATTTTGAAATACAAGAAAAAGTATCAGAAAAAATTCTATCTAAAAGAATAAATCCATTTCCAGAATTCAAAGAAGATAAAGAAAGAGAAAAAATGGATATATGGGACTAGCGATAATAATACCTGCAAAAAATGAAGAAAAAACCATTTCTTATTTGTTGTCTTCAATAAAAGAGCAATCAATACAAGACATTAAAATAATTGTATCAGATGCAAATTCCAAAGATAAAACAAAAGAAATAGCAAAAAAGTATGGATGTGAAATCGTTGAAGGGGGGAAGCCGGGAAAAGGGAGAAATAAAGGAATTGAAAATGCAATAAAACAAGGGTTTAAACTATGTATGGTAATAGATGCAGATGCTATACTTCCTTCTAAATATTTTATTGAGCAATCCCTCAAAGAGTTTAAAGAAAGAAGATTAGACCTTGCAGGAACATTGCAAAAACCATTTGATACAAAGAAAAAAATAGAATTAAAAAATACAATAAAAACCTGCAAGCCATCAAAACACCTTGGATATATCTTAATATATAGTTTAACAAACTTTTTTTTAAGATTATTTGAAAATACAAAAAATCCAAAGATGGGAAATGGAATATTCATTAAAACAAAAATATACAAAAAAGTGGGGGGATTTGATGAAACTATTGAATTTGGAGAAGATTCTAGATATGCAAAATACATAGTAAAAAAAGGATATAAATTTGGTATTTTAAAAAAACCTAAGAAAATATTTACTTCTCCAAGAAGATTTGAAGAACACGGTTTTTGGAAGATGGTTTTTCTGTATATTTATCTTGATATAAAACTATTATTAGGACATAAATTTAAAATAGGAGGAAAATTAAAATATTTCAATAAAAATGAGGATAACTAAAGAAACAATAAATTTTAACAAAGAGATACTATTTGGAGAATTAGGGGCAATAGTTGGGATACAAATATCAGGTAATTTATTTTATAAATTAGATATTTCTGCAGATTTACTTTCATACTTAATAGTTCTAGGAGCAATGATAGGAGCTTCTCTGTTCTGGTTTGCAATGAGATTATATGATAAAACCAGAAAACAGAAATATTCAGAAAAAAATATAATTGAAGACATATCCTATTTTGCACCAGGATCATTTATCCTAACTGCAATATTCTATTATCCAACGCTTTTCTTTGTATCAAAATATCTTATAGAAAAGAACAAATTAATAGCATACATAACAACAATACCCCAAATTATTGCATTTATAGTTTTCTTAATTGCAATAAACATCTATAGAAAGATGATAATGAAATACTACAACAAAGAACTCTAATAAGAATATAAAAGTAAATAATTTAAACCTTATTTACATTAAACATATATGGGAAAAGAAGTAGTTGCACTAGTTTTAATTTTTGCATTATTCAGCACAGGGGTTGTAGTATTGATTCTTACAGAATCCAAAAACTCTGACTCAGATTATAGAGGGAAGGTTCCTTATTCTAATATTGGTCCAGGATTATTTTATAGTTTAACACCACAATCAATACTAGATGAAAATGATATTAAATTCTGGTCAAAAAATAGGATTGTAGAAAAAAGGTTTACAATAGATACTAAGTTTGGACAAGACAAAGAACAAGATAATTTATTCAATTATACTATTTCAAGTTCTGGAGATTGTGAAAGAGAATTTGATAAGAAAAATTACACAGTATCTGTTTACTATCAGTCCGCAGGAATAGGTCCTGATAGGTATAATGTTTATACTGTAAGAAAATGTTTAATTGAAAGTGTTACACCTACAAAACTAGAATGTACTGGAGAAGCAGAAAACCAAAAATGCCTTTATTCATCTAAAGTAGATTGTGTGTGTTATTATGCAACAGAGGTATAAACCTCTTTTATCTCTATTTTTTCTTTAACAATATTATATATTTCTGGATGAAGACTTGGATGAACCATCCTAACATGGAAAAAATCTACAAGATTACAAGTTCCATTAACATAAATATTTTCAGCTCCATCTAAATATGCACTTGAACTCTTAACTATTCCATCTCCATCAGAACCCTCCCAAAAACATCCAACACCAACTAAATTATAAATAGGAATATCTGGCAATGGAACACTATTTAAATTTAAGATAAATTCGCTGCTTTTATTCATCTCACTACATTCCAAATCAGCACCAAAAACTGCACAATAATTTAAAACAAAACCATCCACTCCATGATTAGGTATTCCTATAAGAACTATTTTTTCTAAACTATCCTCCCCATAAAGTTGAATATATTTTCTTGTAACTAACCCTCCCATACTATGGGCAACAATAATTACTTTATCTTTACCTGTAATATATTTAACATTAGAAACAATATCATTTAAACGAGAAGCATAAGTATCAATACTCTCCCATTTAGAAGTAAGCATAAATGAACCATCATCTGTAACAACAGTATCTATATAGTAAGTGGCCTCAACAACAATAGTGCTATTAACTCTTCCAAGATACCCTTTTGAACCTTCATCATACTGGCTTCTATAAAAATAACCTGCATCTAAATATCCCCCATCTTTTTCTAATTGACCTGCCATCCCTCCAAAAGAATCCATACTTAATTCAGGAGAAATCTTTTCATTGAAACTATGCCCATGGACAAAAATAATAGGATAATTCAAAGAAGCATCATCTATACAATCATAACATTCATTATGTAAACAACAAATAGGAGAAGGCTCTCCCAAAACAAAATCTAAGGTATAATTTTTATATTCAATATTAAATTTAGGTAAATTAATCTCATAAATAGAAATATTCAGTTTATTTTCTCTGGAAATATTATTAATCAGTTCATCTTGTAAAACAAAACTAAGATTTTCTTTCTTTAAAGAAAGTTCATTAAATTTCTCAAGTTTAAAAGAAGCGCTATTCTTATCTTCCATTATTGAGATAAATGAATTAAAGTCATTAATAAAAGATTTTGCAAGTTCGAGTGAATATTCACTAAAATTATAATCCTCAAGATAAATAATCTCTTGATGCATAATGGACAAATTGGCTAAAACAAGATTATACAAACTAATATTTCCAAAATAAGAAGAATTCAATTCATTAAAAGAAGAATTTAATTTTACAATCTCTTGATTCAGGTTATAAACATCAGTTCCAAGTTTAAAATAATCCTGAGATAAATACAATGAACTTAAAGAACTCATGTTTTCTTTAATGGAACTCAAAGAATTATTAATAATAATGCTATTTTCTCTTAAATCTGATAAATTTAAGTAAGGTTTATCAAAATTAAAATCTCCTAAATTATTATCTATAATATAAACCTCTGTATTCATATCTTTAATATTATTTTTTAAATTATTTTTTATTAATTCTTGTATTTCATTTAAATCATGGTCAACAGAAATAATTCTTGTTCTTAAAGCAGGGGAAGGACTATAAGAATAACAAAATCTATCTTCAATATTATTACAATTAAGAGTGACCTTGTATAACTTTTGACCCGATTGTTCCCAAGCAGAAGATATCTTATATTCTTTAGATAAAGGACTTGATACTTTAATGAAAATATTATCCTCATATATTAATTCGTCGTTGCTTAAATCTCTTAATGTAAGAGAACAATTAGCTTTACAGAAAGGATTTGTTAAAACCTTCGCTGTTATTTCAATATTTACTTCTTCGCCATTCTTAATTACAAAATTCTCTTCTTCTATATTCAAAGAAACAAGTAAATCATTTCCAAGCATTGTTTTAATATGGAGATAAAAATTAAAGAAAACAACCATAAAAACAACCATAAAAATTAAACCAACTAAATTAGCTTTTTTCTTCCTCTTCTTTATTTTACTTTCAGTATTATTTAACTTATCACTTCTATTACTTAAACTAGAGTAAGTTAAACCTGAAACAAATATAAATACAACTATTCCTACAATCAAACTTAAAAGAATTGAATTAACTGTATCTGAGAAATTAAATCTCGACATTAAAAATAATAATACAACTCCAAAAAGCACCATAAATCCAACTATCACTCTCATACAAATACTAGTATATTAGGGTTTAAAAAACTAAACAATATAAATTTTAAAAACAAAAGGAAAAACTGGGTTAAATGTATAAATATGAACATACTTAAAATTATTTTAAATTTTTAAGATGTTTTTTACCAAATTTTGTTCTTTTAATAGAATCTACTGCTCCTTCCATTGCATCACTACCAACATATCCTGCAATAAAACTTACAAGATAATTAAAACCTAATAATGCACCAATTAAAGCACCTGAAAAAAAAGATAATTTCATTGTTCTAACAACATATCCTAATTTTATCTTGTCATGTCGTGCCTTTGCCTTGAATATTCCAATAAAACTCCTTGTCAAACCTCCAACACAACCAAATGCTGCTGCTATTAACCTCTCTTCCATTTTTCTAACTATAATAAATTGGCAATATTTGAAATTTAAAAATAATATAATCCATAATCTAATATACTATTGTAAAATAAGCCTTTTAAACTTTTGTCAGAATCTTAATTTAAGATAAAAATTAAATCTTTAATTTATTGATAACTTCTTCGCTAGGATTTATCATATAAACAGTACGCTCAGAAAAACCAGGATAAGCATAGCCAAGAAGGTAGAATTTATTGTTGCATTCATACACTTTCAAAGTTCTATGATATAGCTTAGCACCAATATGTGTAGAATCATATTGCCAAATTAATTTACATTCATTAAATAAATCAACATTATAATTATCACTTATAAAAATTCCTTTAATATTTTTAAGAGAATTTAATTTACTTAAATTAACGTCATCTATATCTGTAGCATCCCAACAAAATTGGTTATATCCTGCATCTATCATTTCTTCTTGAGAAGAAAATTCTGAATATCCCTTACATTCTTCTAAAGTATTAATCCATCCAGAAAGAAATGTTATTGGCTCTTCATTTGTCGCATCAGCATCATATTCTTCATTGTCTTCTACAGGTTTAGGATAAAAAACAATTACTAAGATAATTACCAACAAAACTGCAATAATTCCAATAATCCAACCCTTTTTCATATGCTATTTAATAACCATATATTTAAAAATCTTTCATAAGGTTACATTCTCACCTAAAGAGATAACCACATCTACTTAACAAGCAAAAATATTTACTTCTAATTTGGGTGACTACATTTTTAAAATATTTCCTCTGGGTGTCTACAAATGGCATTTTTTGTAGTCACCTAAAAACCCTATTCTATAGAAAAACGCCCCGACCGGGAATCGAACCCGGGACTCCTGCGCGACAGGCAAGTGTTTTAGCCACTAAACTATCGAGGCCTATGATTTATCTGTAGTTAAAACTACAAGAAATCATACATCTTTTAATTTTTAAAGCTTACTAAAGAAGAAATAAATTAAACCTTAACCTTCAAAGCTTCAGATTTCTTTCTTAAATATTGTATTCTCTCTTTTGGGTTTTTTATTTTCATAAGTTCTTTTGAAGGGATTGGTTCTCCAATATTAATAACTAAATCCTTACCTTCTTTATTCCAGGCCTCTCTAAGAGATAAAACTCTCCTTAATTTCTCTGTTTTCTTAGATCTTGCAAGAAGATTATACAATCCTTCATGATTTGGTCCAGAAGTCCAGATTGGAACAACATATTCTGAATGGTAAATCAAAGGAGCCATTTCATTTTTCCAAGGATACTCTCTAAGTCCAGGACCAGACATTGTTCCTGCAGGACAAATAGCTAAATTCCCCCCATTCTTCAAATAAGACATTGAATCTCTTAATGACTTTAAATTAGAGCTAGAAGTAGTACAATGAACAAAATGCAATATCTCTTCTATGCCTTCTATAATTCTTAGTTGATTCATAGCAATAAACTTAACATTCTTTCCCTTCTCATTCAAGGCACTTCCTAATTTTCCCAAAAGTGAAGCACTATCTAAAAGCCCATATGGGTGATTTGAAACATACAAAGAAGAATAGTCAAAAGGAATATTATCCTTAGATAAAACTTCAACATTTAACTTCATCTCATCTACAGCACTTAAACAAGCATTAGCCCACCCATTATACTTAGCATTTTGTTCTGCTCTTAAAATCATATCATAAGTTTTGCTTATTTTAAGAAACTCATCTGTAAGAGGATTTAATTTAGCAGCACTAATAATCTTTTCAAGAGATTCTCTTGGATTTTCAGAAGTATCAAAATCCTCAAAAACAGATTTTATCTTTGGATATTCTCTTTTAAAGTAAGAAAATTCTTTACCCAAATTGTATATATCTTTTAAAGAGCGAATTATCATGTTAATTTGCCTCAAATGTATATAAATAATAATATCACTTAATATATAATTATTTATCTTCTAGTAAGTCTTATTATAATCACCAAAATCAATAAAATTAAAATACCTGCAATAAGTATTAAAGCTATCAATGGTGTTTTATTTGCCTTTAAAGATTTTTCTTGTTTATTTGGCAAATCATCTGAATCATCATGGACTATTGTTACTTTCCCTGTAGGTGTATAATATCTATCATCTAAAGGTTTAGAATCTTTACAAGTAGTACACTCTTTTGGACAAACTCCACAATCATAAGGGCATGTTGAACATGTTTCACCTGCTGATGGATCACATATTCCATCTCCACAACAAGATGTGCAACCTTTTTTAACTGTAAATGTAACTGAATCACTTCCAACATTTCCTGAATAATCTACACAAGTTACAGTCCATGTATTTATTCCCATAACAGAAGTTATTCCTGTAATTATGTTTACTCCATTCTTCAAAGAAAGAACATTAGCTTGAGGAACATCATTTAATTTGTAAGTACATGATTTTAAATTATCATCATAAACGCTGAAAGTTAAATTTGTTCTGTGTGAAGTATAAGTTGTATTTATTGGATTAATTATATTTACAACTGGTTTAATATTATCTGGACATACACCACAATCTGTTGGACATGATTCACAAGTTTCACCATTACTACAAGTTCCATCTCCACAGTAAGGTCCTTTTAGAGTGATTAGTTTACATTGAGTTGAACAATATTGACAAGAACTTCCATATAATGGATTACAAACTTGTCCATTTGATGAACCATAATCACATTGTTCTCCTGCTTCTAACTTTCCATTTCCACAAACAGGAGTATAACAATCATTATCCACATAAACTGTAACAGTATTACTGTTTTGCCACCCTTTTTCATTACTCCAAACTTTAAACTGATTAGATATTTGGAAATCCCCACATTTAGAAGGTTCTAAAACTTTTGCACCAATCATTATAATCCCTTCTTCTCCTGGAGATACTGTATGAGCATTAAATGTCAAAGTATTTGTAGAAGAATCATAATCTGGAATACTAGAATATCCAAAAGAAATTCCTTGTTTATCAATATCATCTTTTACATTAGCTGAATATGCTATAACTTTGAACTTTGGATTTAATATATCCTGAACTTTAACCCCTCCACCTGTGCAAGCTCCATTTCCAACATTCTTGTATTTCAAAGTAAAACTAACCATATCTCCTACTTTAACATCAGTATCATTAACTGACTTTGTAAGTTGTAAAACACATTCTTTAGTTTCTTCAATTTTACAAGTTGCTGAACATCCATCTCCATTAACATTGTTTCCATCATCGCATTCTTCATTTGATTGTTTTATCCCATCTCCACAGTAAGGTCCTTTTAGAGTGATTAGTTTACATTGAGTTGAACAATATTGACAAGAACTTCCATATAATGGATTACAAACTTGTCCATTTGATGAACCATAATCACATTGTTCTCCTGCTTCTAACTTTCCATTTCCACAAACAGGAGGTAATGTAACTGTAAATGTAACTGAATCACTTCCAACATTTCCTGAATAATCTACACAAGTTACAGCCCATGTATTTGTTCCAACAACAGAAGTTATTCCTGTAACTACATTCACTCCATTAGATACTGATTGCATTGTTACTGATGGATTATTGTTTAATTTATAAGAACATGATTTTAAATTATCATCTTGAACATTAAAAGTTAAACTTGTTCTGTGTGAAGTATAAGTTGTAGAAATTGGATTTGTTATATCTACTACTGGTTTAATATTATCTGGACATACACCACAATCTGTTGGACATGAATTACAAGTTTCACCATTACTACAAGTTCCATCTCCACAGTAAGGTCCTTTTAGAGTGATTAGTTTACATTGAGTTGAACAATATTGACAAGAACTTCCATATAATGGATTACAAACTTGTCCATTTGATGAACCATAATCACATTGTTCTGTTCCTTCTTTTATACCATTTCCACAAACAATAGGATTAGTCTTAGGAAGTATTGTTAATTGCAAATCAGAATATTCTTCATTCCCATTAACTGTTCTTGCAGTAAATCTTAAAGTATATGTTCCTGGAACAAGTATTCCTGAATTAACAGTATAAGTTTTTGTATATAGCCAAGTATAAGTATTTATTTTATCTCCACTAACATATTCTTTAAATATTGTAGCTGAACCTACTAAATCTAATTTTTCATATTGCAAAGCTTCTCCATGCCCATAGGCAACCATAACAACATTAAAAGAATCTCCCTGAGTAACTGTTTTAGAAGTTGCTGAAGTAGAATCTTCATAAACTAAAAAAGTATTTATCTTTAATGTATCATTAGAAGAAACTGAAGGAATAGATGTTAAAAGTACAACTGAGAAAAAGAACACAAAAACCGCAAAAATTAATTTGTAAGCTTTATTCATTTTCTTTTCCCTCCAAATCTCCATCCTGCTTTAACATTATAATTAATTCTATCCATCTTTGAATCAACTTTTCCTCTGTGTTGAGCTTCTGCACCTAAATAAAACCCAGAATTTTTGAAAGGATGGACATCAACTCCAACTTTCTGAGTAGGAATATATTTATCAGAATCTACTCCTTTTTCTATATTTATAGCATAAGGTTTTTTCTCTCCTACAACAGCCCCATTTTGACTCATCCAGTCATATCCTGTCTCAACAACATCACTTGTAGAAACTGCTTCTTTAACAACACCATAACCTAAATTAACTCTAACTCTCCCATCTTTACTTCCTACAGATAAAAGCCCACCAAATTCAATAGGATAAGCTTTCTCAGCATATTCATTTCTAACTCCTTCAGTTATAGTAGATAATTGAAGTGCCTGATTTAGTAAAGTTTCATTGTAAACAGGAGTTGAAGAAAAATTAGTTTCTTTTCCAAATCCAGCTGTAGCATAAGGCCCTAACCAAACTGCACCCTTTCCTAATTGAATTGCTGCAGAACCTCCAAAAAAAGGACTTTCAAGAGGATTAATAGTTTTATTTCCTTCAATTAAAAGTCTAAGTTCTAAACCCTCTCCTCTAGCCTTTTCTAATTTATTCTTAGTTGTATCCCCATAATAATTATAATTTGTATTTGTAGTGTTGTTTATGTTTGTTATATTATAATTGTTAGATGGTTGTTCTTTAACAACTTCCCTTGGTTTTTCTGTTTCTACTTTTTCCTCTAAATAAGCATGCGAAGGAACCCAGTAGAACGAAGGAAGAACACTTCCTCTACTTCCTAATCCTTTAGGGTCACACACTCCCACTTTTCCTTTTTCTCTTATTGTTAATCCAATTGATTTACCTTCACCTTTTTCATTGAAATTTTTCTTAGAGTAAAATAATTCAAATGCAGAAGTATCATTGTTAAATCTAATATAACTATTTGGATCAGTAGTATAAAGATGAGGTTCTTTAGATTTCTTTATTGCTTTCTTAAGGTCTTCATTGAATCCAAATCTGTAAACCATATGAAGAGGTGTTTCTCTAACAAAAGTTCCAGCATTAACTCCTCTTTGAATACTTGTGCTACTCTGTCCACTAGATAAAAGAGGAAGTAAACATAAACCTGCAGTAGCAACTGCCTTACCAACTTTTCTCATTACCTTTGATTTATTCTTGACCATTTTAACTATTTTTACTATTAACCAGTACTTTATAAACATTTCTATTTTGGTGTAACTGTGTAATGACTACTTTTATATAAAATTTAAACAATTCATAAAAAATTAGAAAATAAAAAGAAAATTACAACAACAGATTTATAAAATAAATTTCACATTTTTAAGAATGGAGGGGAGAATAATAAATGGATTTCTTGTTGTAGTAATCATAATTTTGCTATTATCTATATACTGGTTCATACCCTTTAAAACAACAGAGTTTGATTTAGAATCCAACTCAAATTCCAATTTCAGTGTAAACTCTTATGAATCAACCCAATTACAATTCTATGAAAATATGAGATTTCCAGATAAAAAAATAACTTATAAGATAGAGAACTGTCCTATCAAAAGAAAAAAAGATATGGAAAGAGCATTAGAAATAATGGAACAGGAAACAATTTTAGAGTTCTATCCTGTTGAAAAAAATCAACAAATAACAATAACCTGTGAAGAGACAACAAAATTAGAAGGAAAATTATTTATTGCAGGTGAAGGGGGACCAACAAATATAACTATAGCTGGAAATTTTAATGTAATAGAAGCTGGAAAAATTCTTCTTATGAAAGACTCTGAATGTGAAAGACCCAATGTTGCAATCCACGAACTTCTTCATGTATTAGGATTTGATCATTCAAAAAACCCAAAGAATATAATGTATGAGATAAGCAAATGTGACCAAGTAATAGGGGAAGACATACTTGACTTCATAGAAAAAATTTACTCTATACCAAGCAACCCAGATTTATTGTTTGAAGATGCAAAAGCTTCTATGCATGGAAAATATTTAGACATAAATTTCAGTATAAGAAATAATGGACTAAAAGATGCTGGAGAGTCAAAAGTAAAAGTTTTAGCAAATGGAAAAGAGATTAAAGAAATAGAAATTCCTGAAATAGATATAGGATATGGAAGAAAAGTTTCAATAGCTAATCTTTGGGTAAAACAAATAGATGTTCAAAAAATAGGATTTATAATTGAAACAGACTTCGAAGAGTTAGACAAAGCTAACAACAGAGTATCTTTTGAAATAAAAAAATAAAAGAATTAGGAAAAGTATCAGTCATCAAGACCTAAATCGTCAATAGCCTGATCTAAATCCTCTTCATCGAAGAGATCTGATTCATCAATAGTTTTTGACCTCATTTTATTAGTTTTTATGTATAAATGGGTTTTTAAATTCTTCTATTTTATAGAGGATAGGTTAAAGAGTATATTTAAAAACCATAGAATCTTAATCTAATTATGAATTTCAAACCAACTGTTATGAAAGGTATGGGGAGTTTTATTCTAACAGGAATATTATATATGTTAGTCAACTTATTTTCTTTTATGCCTCCAATATTCCATAATCTTTTTACAATATGTAAGTTAGATGCAATGACAAACAGATGTGTATTTATATTTGCAGGAACATGGCTTGGTTTCTACATTCTTTTAAGTTTGTTCCACAGTAAAAGAAAACCTCTTAAAGATAACCGTCTTAAAAGATAAACATATTCGCCAATGTTTAGATAGATAATCTTTAAAAACACCTTTACTTATGTTTTATTATCCTTTTAATTAAGGACATATCCCTCCATAGCTCAGTGGTTAGAGCGTCTGGCTGTAGCTTATAGCTAGTGTGGACATTCCATAAAAACAGTGGACTAGAATGAAACACGATAAGCCATTCCTGAAGGAATCTGTGAATGAAAGCAGAACCCGGAAGATCCCAAGTTCGACTCTTGGTGGAGGGATTTTTATTTTCTAAAATATTAAAAAGTTGTAATGCTTAAGATAATTAGCTAAAATCAAACAAAAGATGGAACAAAAAGAAATAGATAATCTAAACAAAGAAATAAGAAAAATCTCAGAAGAAAATAAACTCAAATACTCTTATGTTAAAGAACTTATAAAAGGAAGTGAATTTGACAACAGAATAATAGAGATGATTGAAGAAGAAGAATACGATGAACTTGAAGAGAAGATAAAAACTTTTCTTGAAGAAAGAAAATTAGAATATGAAGGGATTAAAAGAAACATAGAAGAAGAGGAAATTAAAAGAATAGTAGAAAAAACAGGATTAAGATATGAGGTAGTTGAAAAGATGTTAAATTTTGATGTGCAATTTCATGGAGGTTATACAAACAAAGAAATAAAAGTAATAAAAATAGAAAAAGATGGAAGAAATATATTAAAGATGATTATAACTGAAAAAAAATAATTTATTACTTTTTAACCCAAGAATCAAACAATGGACCTATCTCTTCTTTACCTGAATTAGATAAAATAACAGGATATACTTCAATTTTAATTATTTCTCCTTCTAATTTTCCTTCCAAATTAAATGTATATCCTTTTACTTGGAGATTTTGAGGTATCTCAAATACTTTCTCTACATGTTCTGTTGTTTCATTGTGAAAAACAACATAAAGATAATTAAAACGATTATAAATAACTGAAGTAGTTATAATTTCCTGTGCTACTTGAGTATATACTCCTACTAAATCCTCTGAATTCAATACAGAAAGAGTTGACCCATTTCCACAATTAGCTATTGCTTCTAATGTTGCTTGATTAGCTTCAGCACCAAAACTTATAGAATAAATAGTTAAATTTTTTAAACTACTATTTGCAGCGCATGCAGAATTTATTGCATCTATTGGGGCTTGCGTAGAATCATATCTATGCGGAGTACATTTATAATTTGCAACACCATCGCTCATTACAATTATTTTTTTAATCCTCTTATCTGAAGATTGTTCACTTAAAATTTGAGAAGCCCTATTTATTCCACAGCAAATACAAGTATATGAATCTGTATCCCACGAATCAATAACATTATTTAACATTTCCACATTGTCTGTTAAACCAATAGTTGAAGAGGGAATAACATTAGCACTATAAGCCACAAGCCCAATTCTACTTCCTTCTACAGTTGAAATTATATTAATCAGTTCTTTATTTGCTTCTTTTGCAGGGGTCAATCTATTTACCCAAGACCCTGAACAAGTTTCAGTACAAATATTTTCTTTAGAAACATCAACCCCAGTACAATTACCTAAAGGAGAACCAGATATATAATTACCACCTAAAGTAGAGCAGCACGCTTTATTAATCCCATTGCAAGTAACCATACTCCTAGATAAATCCACTATGGAAACAATATCCACTTCTTGGGATACCACCTCCTCTGTACTATAAATTAAATCTTTGCTATGTGATTCTCCCCCTATCCTTTTCAAAGAAAGTCTGGCTAAATTTCCTTCTACTTTAACAGAAGTGATTTCTAGATGCTCTGCAAAAAACTCTTTCTTTATATTGGCTAATTCAATATCTTTAGAAACCAAATTTTTAACAACAACCCAAAGAACACCAATAACAACAATTGTAAGCATTATAATTAATAAAGTAGCAACAATTGTAGACATTGCTCTGGAATCACTTCTTTTAACCATAAAATAACTAATAAACAAGAGTTTTTAACCTTTAAGGTAATTTTATTGTCCTTCTAAATCCTTAGTAGCTCTTGGCTCAAGCATAAAGAAAGCTTGATTTGACTGAGCCTCTTTAACTTTTCCTTCTTTCTCATAAACTGCAGTTACAGAAGGTAAAGCAAATTTCCCTAAAACTCCTATCTTTGAATAAATTATATAAGAGAAAACTCTTCTTTCTCCAGGTTGCATTCTTTCAAAGTTCCATTCAATTCTTTTGTTTTTATCATCTATTCTTGAAGGTTGTTCTCCTCCAAATCTTTCATGAACCTTTGTAAGATAAGGCAATCTATCTATTATACTTATTCTTTCCAAGAAGCTCTTAGCCTCTACAAGAATCATCACCTTAAGGGCAAATTCTCCTCCTTTAGCATGAACAAATGAAACTTTTTTCTTTAAAACAATATTTCTATTTAGATTCTTCTTAACTAATATAACAACAAGAACAATTAATAAAACAATAACAAAAGGAAGAAACCAGTTAGTTTTAACATTTATTTTTAAAACTTCTCCAGGAGATAATTCATCATACCAAGTATAATAAACTACAAGTCCTTCTCTCTCAACAGTATTTGGTTCTGGACTAAAATGAGTGAATAATCTTGAGAGAACATTCTTTTTTATAACAGTCTCAGTTTTTGTAAGAACATTTCCTTCATTTACCTTCTCAATAACATTAGTATTTATTATAAGACCATAAGTTTTTTTGGTTGTGGTCAAAATATCCTTTTCAGAAAATTTTAAAGTTCCCTCTACAACTCCCTTAAGCCCCTTTGCCTCAATTTCAGCTTCAAAAGTATAATATCCAGCCATCAATTTTTTGAAATCTTCTTTGTCTAAAGTAATTGTAAAATCATTCCTTTGATTAGGCCCTAAATTAAATTCTTTTTTAAACTCAAAAAAAGGAGATTTGAAAACAACAACTACATTTTCAAAATTAAAATTTACTTTATTATGTATATACACATTAAGGGTCTTTGATTCAGGATTAAAATCTTGAGAACCTATTTCAAATGCATCTTCAAAATTAAGTATATCAATAGTTAAAGTTTGTGAAACTTCATCTCCATAATTATTTCTAATAAAATAATCAAATGTATAATATCCAGGTTTCATTCTTTCAGAAGGATAAATCTTAAGAGTAACATCTTGTGTTTTTTTACTCTCTAAACGCAATTCCTTAGGAGAAATATCTTGGGTAAAAAAACTATAAAGAACAACATTTTCAGAAGAACCTAAATTTGTTATCCTCAAATCAAAAGAAGCAGGCTCGTTTAATCCAGAAATAACAACTTCATTTGCACTTAATTTTTCAACCTCAAGATCAAGGGCAAGAACAGAAGGAACAACTAATAATGTTAAAAAAATCATAGATAATAATACAATAACCTTTTTCATAAAATCATTAATCAAAATTAATATTTAAGGATTTCGGTTTGTGTTTTGAGTTAAAAAACAAACAAAAAGTGAATTAAAAATTAGTTTTTCCTTCCAAATCCAAGAATGCTTTAGCTTGAGCTAAAAAATCATTGCAAGCTTTAACAAGTTTGTCTTCATATTCTTTTACTCTTGAGGGTATAACCCATTTTTCATATATTGATCTCATAAATTTTTGAGTTGAAGTATGTTCAAATTTACCGTCGTAATCTTTAACTAATGTCCCCGAAATAGAAACTTCAACGCTCCCTTTATTCATCTTCAATTTCTTACCATCTTGAAGAACTTCAACATTAGTGAGATTTATAACTTTAAATTTAACAACAACCTGAAATTTGAAATAATCAGTAACTTTTCTAAATCCTGTCCATTCTACATCAATATTTTTTGCATCTCCTGAAATCTTTTCAGCATACTTATTTTCAATAACTTCTAATTCTGGTTCTTCTATAAGCCACTGATAACAGAATTTATAAAATTCTTTAAAATCCATTAATCCATCATACTTAATTTTACTTGAGAACACCTTATCTTTTTCACCTGAAACCATATCTATAATAAAAAATCTTTATTTAAATATCCTTCGATACCAAGTTAATTTTAAATCTAAAATAAAATTAATCTTTTTTATTTTTTATCTTTTTAGAAATCCATCTAACCTTACGTCTCTTCATAAGCATATTCTTTCTGCATTTTGAAGAGCATAAATAATTAATTGAACCATCTTTCATAACTAATGTAAGCCCCTTATGAAGATCATATTGTTTTCCACAATAAACACATTTTGGCATTTTAACTATAACTTCCCTTTGTAATATTAGATTTAATTCTTCTGGCCTCAATTTCAGTTTCTCTAAGCATCAAAACATCTCCAATTCTTACAGGACCCTTAACATTCCTTCTCATGCTTCTCCCTTTATCTCTTCCTGCTTGAACTAAACATTTAACCTGTGTAATTTCTCCTCTAAATCCGGTTCTTCCAAGAATTTCTTCAACAACAGCAGGAACAGCTTCTTCTGTAACAATTTTATCACTACCTTTAGAACCTTGCTGTTTTACTTCTCTTGTTCTTTGTTCCTTTGCCATTTTATAATATAATTTTTTACATTGGGGCTTTTCTTTCTCTAAAAGAAAAACTTATCATTTTAATCCAGCAATATCTTTTTGGCTGTCTCCAGCTTCTATGACTGCCACTGAAGAAGTTGGTACTTTTATTCCAACAGCAATACCTAGTTTCTGTCTACTCTCAACTTCCTTACATAAAATATTTTTCTCTTTGCACAAAAGAGGTAAGTGTTGAACAATTTCTTTTGGCTGAACATCACCTGCATAAACTACGAGTTTAGCAGTTCCTCTTTCTATAGCTTTTGTAACTTCATTAGTACCTTTTTCTATTTTTCCAGTCTTTCTTGCTTTTTCAATGATTTGGTAAATGTCCATTTTATTTCCTTAAGTTTATTTCGTCATTAAAAACACAAAAGAGAATAGATTATCCTCCCTTATGTTCATTGGATGAATTATTAAAAAAGGGTTCATTTAAAAATGTTTGGATGTCTCAGATTTAAGGAATTTTATAAAGAATCTTACTTATCCTTTTTTGCATTTTTTTCAAGAAGATTGTCTTTTTTAGGGGGTTCAGAAGATTTCTCTTTATCTTTGGATTTACTACTTTCTTTACCTCCTAATTTACTTTCCTTTAAACTTCCTCCTTCTTCCAATTCCTTGAATCTCTTTAAAGATTTTTCTTTTTCATCCAATTCTTTTTTCTTTTGAGAACGCCTTATAATTCTAAATACCACAGTAATTACTATAAGGACTAATATTATGAGTATAGAATTAACAAGGAAGAATACAATTCTACCAAACAAAGTACTCTGTCTTCCTTCTACAACCTGGAAATGGGCACTTGATGGAGCAACTCCATTAGGATAAATTAAATCAAGTGTAACTATATAAGAGCCCAATGGAAGTATACCTGTATCAAAATTTCTTTTGAAATTAATTTGATTTTCTACAAGAACAGTCTCACTTCTAGTTAAATAAACTGAATTTTCATAATCTTTTATAGCATAATTCAAAGTTACGTCCATTCTTTCTTTTTCACCAATAGGTATCAAAGTAACAGAGGTTCTCAATTTTTCTCCTTGAGGAACAGTGTAATCCCTATTTGAAACAATTATATTTGAATCAAATAGTAAAGGTCTCTTCTGAAAATTTAAAATAACACTCGCATTTTTACCATCTATAAATATAGTTCCAGTATAATTGCCTGGTTCTTTTGGAGAAGTAAACCTTATTCTTAATTCGTAAGTTTCTTCTGCAGATAAACTAAGATAAAATGAATTGGTCCATTTTTTGTTTAATTCATCCCAAAAGCTAACTATTAAATCAGAATCAAATCCTTCAGAACGGATTGAAAAATTAGTTGGATTAAATCTATCCAGATTAGTTATTTTTATTTTTTCTTCAATATTTGTATTTGTAAGCACTCCTCTTTCAATTCTATCTGGATCTATTCGAATGTATGGTTTACCTGGAATTCTGTCTTCTGTTGAAGAGCCGCCTCCCCCTCCTCCACCTGAACCTCCTTCAAGCTTACAAGTTGCAGAACATCCATCTCCATCAATATTATTTCCATCATCACATTCTTCATAAGGTTCCTCTAATATTCCATTTCCACATACAGAAAGAACTTGAATATCTCCAAAGAAAAAACCCTCTAAATATTTATCTGGATTTATGATTAATCCTTGACTTCCTCCAGAATTTATAGAAATAATATCTGCATTAAGGAATTGTAAAGACTGAAAAAAAACTATCAAAAACAGTCCAATAAATACCCCTTTTTTCATATATGTCAATACGAATATCTGTTAATAAAAGTTACTGAAAACCAAAAAATAAAAACTAAACCTAAACCTGCATATTTAAACAATCAACCCAAACAATATTTAATGTTTGATTTCCAATAATTAAAGGAACCTGATTACATTTAGCTGCTTCTTGAGCTATTTGGAGTATTGCTTGTTGATATCCAATTTGCAATCCTTGCTGATAAATTTCAACTTCTTCATCTGCTTTTTTATCAAGATATTTATCTAATCCTATATATACCAAAGAAGCAAATAATAAAACTACAAGAACTACAATCCACCAAATTCTGTTATCTTTCATCTTTCCTCCTTTCATTTAAATACAAATGAATACTTATTTATTAATCTTACTTTTCAAGAATCTTATCAAGACTTACATATTTCAAAGTTCCTCTAAGGGAGTTTGTAATTAAAAATTCAAGTTTATCTTTAGATTCATAAAGAACATTACTAATATTATAACCAACAGGTATACGATAAAATTCTTTATTATAATTAACATACGCCCATATTCCTGCATCTGAATAATCTCTAAGAGTTTCATCAAATTCATGAAGGATTTCTGATACTCCTGTTTCTGGATTTAATATATTAAGTGAAAATTTATAAGTTAAAGCATCCCAAATCATTTCTTTTCCTTGCAAAGGGGTAGTAGTATAGAAAATATTACCAATAGAGTCTACTGCTAAAGAAGAGGGAAATTGCAAATCTTTAGCAAGAATCTCAATTTTGTTTGAAGCATCAACCTTATAGATTTTGCCTTCAAATAAATCAGAAATATAAAATTCTGCTCCAAATTGTTTTTTACCATTCTCAGAATTTTCAACAATTTTTAATTTCTCTAAAAGAGGCGCATCTCTCCACCAATAAGGATAATGTTGTGGAAATGGCCCCTCCCAAGAATGAGAAATAATATCTGAAGGCAATTCAAATTCTGTATTAATTACATCCTTATTCACAGAAACAACTCTCTTAGGAAATAAAACCTTTGAAGCATCATCATAATCTACTAAAGGTGCTTGAACAGCATAAATTTTACCATCACTTCCCTGAACCATATCAGTTATTCTTTCTAAATCTTTATTTTGTAAAAATATCTCTATTTCACCAGAAGGGTTTCTTTTAAAAAGCTTATCTGAACTGTTTGATGAAGCTAAAATTGTTCCATCTGATAAAACAAGCCCGTCTAAAGTAGTTCCTCTGGCTCTCCATAAAGAATCTTCTAAAGGATAAAAAGTTGGAGAATCAAAATCAGAAAAATAATCTGACAAATTAATTTCAGCTAAAGGATTTGTAGATAAATTTTCCAAAGTTCCAGTATATTCTGAAATAATTGGATTTTGATAAGGCTCAATACCTCTAGACCCATGATGATTAATAAAAAGTGGGGCTTGTATAAAAATACCATCTGCATCTGCACTAATCCCTTTTCTACTTTTTAATTCAGATTTTCTGGTAGCAGAATTATTAGATAACCCAGAAGGAAACTCTAATTTATCTTGAACTAAGCTCTCATAAACTCTTTCAAATTTAGGTAATCTATAACTATCATCTTTTTCTGAAGGATCTCTTTCACATGAAGGAAGAAATGCCATTAATCCTGCGAGAGTTCCAACCTTAAAAAGATTCTTAAATTTTCTCATTACGATAATAATCTTAAAAAGTATATAAATTTAATTATTTTAAAATTATTAACATGCTCCCTGCTCACAAGTTCCATACAAAGAGTTCCAACAACAAAGACCATCATAATAAGTTGTTTCCATTGAGCACGAATTTTCATATGCTATATCAGTACAATACGCCCCACCATAACACGAGTTACCAGCCCAATAACAACCTATACTTTGGCAAGATGATTGAGTAGTATAAGAATAACAATAATCCCTAGAACATCCTCCACTCCCATAACTATGCCAAATACACTGTGGAGATAGAGAATTACATGTATAAGAAGAAGATATATCTGTACATAACAAACAACTGTAAGTAGGTCTGGTATTATTTTCCAGATATCCTGCAGCACAATTTCTTGCTCTCCAACTATAAATATGTTCATTAGCAAAAAAGGTATAACTATAAGTTTCAGGCCACCACTTTCTACATTGAACAATAATATCATCATTAGCACCTGAAGTACAATCAGGATCATGTACCCAAACTCCGCTATCATTAGTATGCATATTAACCCAACCTGTCCAAGAAGAAACCCTCTTAACAGAAACATTTGGTGAAGTACAAGGAACAGAAGTAACATATAAAGGAGGATGAGCCTTAAATGAATTAAGCTCTGCAGCAGTTCTTGTAGGAATAAAAAAATCATCTGCAGGATTAGTGTTGTTTATGTGTTGACAATCTCCTAGAGCCCAAACTTGCATACGTGTTGAATGATTTGTTCTAAATCCCTCTCCTGGATTAGAAGGAACATTCCAAGTTGCAAAAACAAAAAATATTCCTAAAATAATTGTAATAAATAAAACTAAAAAAATCAGCATCTTTTTTTTAATGTTGTTTTTTACCATCTTAAAACATCCTCGATAATAAAACATAAAAGTATTTGTATAAAGTTGACTTTTCTTTTTCTACGACAGGCACATCATATTGGACAATTAAACCTTCACTTAAATTACAAGGTTGATTTTCAGACAAAGTTGCAATTTGTAATTTTAATAATTCTATCTCCTCTTTCAATTCCTGAATTTCAAGATCTTGTCTTTCATTTTTCTTATCTAATTCTTTAATTGATTCTATAATTGGTGCAATTAAAGATCCATATTCTAAATATCTAAAATCTTCCCCTTCTCCACTTACAGCTTCTGGGAAAACCTCCTCAACATCCTGAGCAATTAATCCTATAGTATGCTTTCCGCTATCTTTCCAATCAAAAGTAACTCCTTCCAATTGCTTAACTTTTGCAAGACTATCTTTAAGAACAGTAATATTATCCTTTAATCTAGCATCAGACCAATATACAAAAGCCTTAGCAGTTACATTATTTCCAGTAACATTCAATGCATCTAAAACAGTTAATTTATCTTCATTTATATCATAAATACTACCATTTGTGTATACCCCTAAACCACTACTTGAAGAACCGATATATACTACACTTGATGATTGAGAAATTAAAGAATTTCCTAAATGTGATGCATTAGTCCACCTTGGAATATAATTTGCAGTTCCACCACCAGTTATATTTCCTGCTCCTCCACCCCCCCCACCAATAACAGAACCGTTTATTCTTATGTCATATGCATTTATTGTACCATTAGCAATTAAATCTCCAGTTGCATACAATCTCATTCTAGAACTTGTTTGTGCAGATGTTCCTAACCATAAATCATCATCTGAACCAGTTGTATAAATATCATTCGCCGAATAAATTGATCCTCCAGAACCTAAAGATGAAGATGTATAAGCATTGCCATAAACATGCAATGTATAATTAGCGAAAGAAGTATTAATTCCAACTCTTCCTGTTTCATTTACTGACATTAAAACATTATTCTCAGTCGGAACTGTACTAGTAGTAGTATCTTTTGCAAATATTATTGCTCTGTAATTTGCATCATTATTATTATAATCTGTTTTAAGATATAAATTATCTTCTGCTAATATATGTAAATCTCCTGATGGGTCATAAATATCTCCTCCATCAAGCAAATAATCTCCACCAACCCTCATATAACTAGAGGCATAAGCTTCTCCATAAACATACAATTCGTAAGTTGAACTATATCCAGTATAACCAATTCCAACTGTGGTTGAATTTTGAAAAATCATTGAATTATTTTGTGAAGTTGTTCCATTCCACATTGGGATATAACCAGTAGTTCCAGCTCCAGTAACACTTCCTTTTCCATATCCAAGTCCAATTACAAAATCATAAACTTGATCTCCAGTTGGAATTGAATTTGTATC